>Ga0099364_10000010_pt1 | contig 278605 bp, 223 predicted proteins | sample TergutTh196P3_FD_73070 | JGI IMG/M metagenome (GOLD analysis project Ga0099364, IMG submission 73070) | Microcerotermes parvus P3 segment gut microbial communities from Pointe-Noire, Republic of the Congo - Th196 P3 | ecosystem: Host-associated > Arthropoda: Insects > Digestive system > Gut ... | reverse complement strand
CTCAGGCGCCATCCGCACCATCTTGATGGAGTTTTTCTGCGCTATCACCGACAGCGGGAAAAGTATCGCCTTTGTCAAAAGGGTGAACAGCAGGATGGCGCCGGCATACGAACCGACGGCGACATAGCACCAATACATCAGGTTTCCGAGGGGGGAGCCCACCACATCATTTATTATATTCATAGCGTCAATACTACCCTTTCAAGGCCGTTTTTGCAAGTTTTTGCGATTTGCGACGCGATATGCTATCATCTACCTATGGTATTCAGCTCTGTGATTTTCTTGTTTATATTCCTACCGCTTGTGTTGCTCGCGTACTATGCGTTGCCTGGCAGGAAGGCAAAAAACATCGTCTTGCTTGTGGCAAGCCTGTTCTTCTATTTTTGGGGCGAGAACGTATTGATCCTCGTCTTGCTAGGCTCCGTCGCCATCAATTATATATGCGGGCTTTGGATAGCGGGCGCACGCCATTCCGTCCTGTACAGCAGGCTCGCCTTGGCGGTCGGCGTCGCCTTGAACCTTGCCCTGCTAGGCTATTTCAAGTATTTTGACTTCGTCGCAGGGATACTAAACGCCACTTTCAACACCGACATCCCGCTCCGTGACATCATATTGCCTATCGGTATATCCTTTTTCACGTTCCAAGGGATGACCTATATAATAGACCTCTACCGCGACAAGTTCTCGCCGCAGAAAAACCCGCTCAAACTCTGTCTGTATATCGCGTTATTCCCCCCCCTTATTGCAGGGCCGATTCTGCGATACGACGACATAGGCCCCATGATAGACGAGCGGCAGGAGTCCGTGCCCCAGTTCACCGAGGGCATTTCCCGTTTTATCTGCGGCCTAGCGAAAAAAGTCCTTATCGCGAACAACACCGCCGTCATATGCGACGCCATTTTCATGGCGCCGGTGGACGCTCACAGCGCAGCCGCTCTCTGGGTGGGCGCCATAGCCTATGCTTTCCAGATATACTTTGATTTTTCCGGCTATAGCGACATGGCCATAGGGCTCGGCCTTATGTTCGGCTTCCGCTTCAAGGAGAATTTTGACCACCCCTATGCGTCAATCTCCATCCGCGAGTTCTGGCGACGATGGCATATCTCGCTGTCGTCGTTTTTCCGCGACTATCTCTATATCCCGCTCGGCGGCAACAGGCACGGCATAGTCTACGTGAATCTGCTTGTCACTTTCTTTGCCACGGGGCTTTGGCACGGCGCAAACTACACGTTCATCGTATGGGGGCTTTGGCATGGGCTCTTTATCGTAATAGAGAACATCCTGCGGAGAAACACGCATACCGCCGCTTTTCTTGAAAGGATCAAAAACCCGTTCACTCTTATGCTCGCGCGCCTCTACACCCTTCTGGTCGTTCTGTTTGGCTGGGTGCTGTTCCGAAGCGACACTATCTCGTATGCATGGTCGTATATGGGCAATATGGCGCTTTTCAGGGACGGCTCGGACATAAAGGTCTCCGCGCTTTTCTACCTCGACAGCTTCAACGTCTTTGTCCTGGTGGTCGCCGCCCTGTTCTCCGCCCCGCTCGCAGGGGCTTTGCGTTCGCTGTTCAGGGACAGGCTGCTGGCAGACAAGGAGGCCGCCTACGCTGTCCTCCGCATCGCCTGCCTCGCCGCCCTGCTTCTCTGGTCGGCTGTCAACGTCATCGGTTCGGGATACAACCCGTTCATCTATTTTAGGTTTTAGGGCGTGCATGGCATAAGGATGTATACTGCATGAATATGAAGAAGAATCGCATTAAATTGAAAAAAGACCAGCTGGCGCTGTTGCTGATCTTCCTCGCCGTCATCGCCTTGCCGGGCGCCTTGCTGTTCCAGAACACGGGGCGATATATGCCAGGCGACAACCGCATGGCGGCCTCTTTCCCGAAAATCATAAAGGACGGCGGCGGCTTTGCGACCAAGACGGAGTTCGAGAGTTTCTTCGACGACAACATAGGGTTTCGCACTTTCGCCCCGCAGATCGACACACGGGTGATGTACGACTTGTTCGGGGTGATCTTGGACACTGCGCAGCTTCAGGGCAAAGACGGAAACCTTTTTGCGGGCGACGACAGGCGCTTCCCCACACGCAGGGCGCCTTACTACCCTCTGTCCGAAGAGGAGCTTGCCACAAACGGACGCAACATCAAGGCCGCCTCGGACTATTTCAAATCAAAGGACATCCCTTTCCTGTTCATCACGATACCCGACAAAGAGCAGGTCCACTCTGGGCTTTATCCTGACTCTTTCGTCAAAAGGCCGCTGGAAAGCAGGCTTGAGCAGCAAGTCGACTGGATGCTCGCAAACACCGACGTGGACGCCTACGACATGACGAAAGCGCTCCGCGAAAAGGCCGTCGCATCCGACTCCATGCTCTGGTACGAGACAAAAGACAATGCCCACTGGAACTATATGGGCGCATGGCATGGGTACCTTGAGATAATGGAACGCCTTAGAGCCTACGACCCGAATCTCAGGGTCCTCGACCTAGATGATTTCGACATATCCGTGCATACCGAGCCATATGTAAGTTGGGACGGCAATTTTGTGTTCAGCGGCCTGCACAACACTGTCTACGATTTCGACTACGTGCCAGGCTTCGCCTGCGAGCAGATATCAAACTCAAACGACCCTTGGATGCCGCAGGAGCAGCTAGACATGGCAGGCTTTCAGAAAGGCGGCGCTTACTTCCATTTCTACAACAAAAATCAGAGTGGAACGCTCGTGGTTTTCGGGGATTCATATATATATCAATTCCTGCTCCCATACCTTTCCGAGAGCTTTGAGCATGTCTACCTCTTTCATCTGCCTACTAACTACACGATAATGAGGCCGATCCTAGATATGATAGGCGCCGACTTCGTGGTTCTTGAAATGGTTGAGCGGATGTATATCTGGTCAAAATTCTACACGATGGAAGATGAATTTCTGGCAGAGGCGCCCGTGCTGACCATGCCGGAGGTCTACCCTGTCCCCCTTGCGGACGATTGACAAACGCCTAGAGGCCCCTGTCCTCCGCAAGTACCTCGCGAATCAAACCGTCATCACCCCATATCTCGCGGCTGTCGTAAACCCTGTCGGGAAACGCCCCGTACTCAAGCCTGATGTCGAAGCCCCTTTCGCGTATAAAGGCCTCCACTTGTTCGGCCAAGGTCACAGCCTTGCCTGAACACACATTTATGATTCCGGTCACGGGGCTTTTCACGCCCCTTAGCCCCTGCGTCGCGGCGCTGACGATCTGACGGGCGAACTCGCCCACTTCGATAAAGTCATACTTGTTCCGCCCTGTCGTAAAAGGGAACTCCTTTTTGCCGTCGGCCGCCGCTTGGGTAATTTTTGCGAAAATGGAACTGGCTCTGGCATCGTCGCCATATATATAGAAGCCCCTGAGCCAGTAAAGCGAAAAGCCCAGTCTCTCCGCCTCGATAAACATCGCCTGCCTAAGCGCGTTCTTTGAAACGCCGTAGAGCGAAAGCGGGTCGCATGGCGTGTCGGCAGAGACAGCGCCTTCAAAAAAACCTACTTCGTGCATGGAACCCATTACGCATATCTCTTTAAGGCCGCCCTCCGCCATATTCTTCAGGAATGCATAATGCGCGGACAGACGCTCCATATGCACGGGCGCGCTATGCACGAAGCCCTGCTCCCATGCGAGGTGGACAAGGGCGTCAGGCCGTCCGAGCCTTTCGTATATATCTGGGTCGCCGGAAAAGATGTCTATGTCTGTGTATGCCGCCTCGGGGTTTGCCTCGTCGTGCCGTATATCGCTCGCGCACACCGAATAGCCTCGGCGGATAAGCTCGCCCGTCACATGCCTGCCTATATAGCCGGAAGCCCCGGTTACCAAAACACTTTTCATAGAGGGTATTGTACCATATCAGAGGGCGTTGCTGTCGTAGGACTTGGCGTAGCGCTTGAGTATCGCTCCCGCTATCGGCGCAGGCCAATACTTCTTGAAGCACTCAAAGTCCTCTTTGTAGCGTATCCCGCTTCTGATGGTGTGCGTGGTCTGCGACTCAAGGTATATCCTGTGCCCAAGCAGAAGCTCCGGCACGAAAAGAAACTCGCCCTTCTCCGATGCAAGCCTTATCGCCGCCTCCCAGTCATGGCTGTTCTGCCATTCTGAAATGAAATCCAGCGTCTTGAATCGCCGCTTCACGTAGGTGGTGCCCGGACAGTTCATGGGGTAGCCGAAAGACAGCACCCTGTTCCTGAGCCAGCGGCTCCCATTGGCTATGTTTATCGTACGCAGCATCTTACGCTTGAGGCGGAGTATCCTGTTGCTCTCGACACGTTCGCCCTTGCCGCCCTCCTGCGCGTAGCGTAGCTCATAATAGTCCGTATATGCGAGCACGGGGTTTTTTGCGTTTTCGAGAGCGGAAAGCGTCCTCTCGGCAAAGGTCGGCTCGTAGATGTCGTCTTGGTGGGCAAGCGTCACATACTCCGAATCGGCTTGAGAGTAGGCGAAGTTCCAGTCCCTTGCCGAAGTGCCGCCTTTTGGGTTGACGCGGACCTCAAGGCCGTATTTGTTCGCGACCGCCCGTATGGCCTCGTTCGGCGTGGACGTGCTTATCAGCACGCGGCTCTTTACGGTTTGGTTCAGCAAACGCGAAACGGTGTCGTCAAGAAACGCGCTCTCTTTATAGGCGCATACTACGAACGTATGTTTGTCTGTTTTCCTAGCCACCTTGCACCTCCATGCCCTTGCAATACATCTTTGCAAAGACCCCGGCCATTCCGCATCTATGGACTATCATCAAAATGCGTATCGCCAGACGGACCTTGAAGCTCTCCCCTGGAAGGCCACGATTCAAAAATCGGTTATTCGCAAAGCCAGGGTATCGTGCCTCTATCCATCCCATTATTTCAGCGTAGACTTCCTTATATCTCTCAGGCGCGCTCGTGCGTCCCGAATGCATCAGGTAGTACAACGCCGACTTGACGATAAAGTATTCCTCAAGCGCCTTGTCCCTATAGCCCAGGCCTCCCAGCTTCTCCAGAAACGCAAACAGCTTCACCTCATCGCGAAAACCCTTGTAATCCGTCTCGGACACGCTTTCTTTGTTCAGATACCAATTGTACCCGACATAGGGTATGAAAGAGAACCTGTCGGAAAGGATCGCCTCGCGCGTGGAGAACACCACGTCCTCGCCTATATTGTTGTCAAAGAACTCTATCCCGTTCTCCTTGAGGAACGCGCCGCGGTGTATCTTGCCCCACGCCGCCGCAGTGATGTATTGGTAATACCCCTTGCCGCTCAGCAGGCGGGACAGCACGACACGGCCGCTTGCATCCGGCCGCTTGTACCCGCCGACCACCACGTCGCTGCCGCTTTCCTCTATGGCGTCGTAGAAAGCGCGGATATAGCCCTTGTCGAACCAATCGTCCTGATCCAGAAAAAGTATATGCTTGCCGCGTGCCAGATCTATGCCTTTGTTGCGCGTCCGAGCCACGCCCATATTCCCGTGCGAAAACGCACGGACGGTTTCGGGGCGCTCCCTTTCGTATTCCGCTATGATGTCGCCAGACGTATCGGATGAGCCGTCATTGAGCAAAAGTATCTCAAAATCGTCAAAGTCGTTGCCGAAAACGCTGTCTATACAGCGCCTGAGATGCTTTTCGCCATTGTACACCGGCACTATAACGCTGACCATAGGTTGTTCGCAACGATTCTCGTCCATGTGACCATATTAGCCCATTTGACGCACGTAGGCAAACGTCCTTTGTGTGTCGATAGCTTTGCATCAAAGTATCAAAACGTGGTAGACTATGCTCTATGATTGAGTCGATTAAAAGCAATCGGCGCGGAATACTCTTGATGGCTATGTCTGCGCTTTTGGCATCGTTCGGGCAGATGTTCTGGAAAATGTTCCACACGGAGGGTCTTTGGGCTTTGCTCCTGGGGCTCGTGCTATATGCGTGCGGGGCTCTTATAATGATAGTCGCCTATCGCTACGGAAAGCTTTCGGTGCTGCAGCCCATGCTCTGCCTGTCCTATGTCTTTGCGATTTTCATCGCGGCGTTCATACTCAAAGAGGAGGTCAGCACGCTTAAAATCGTCGGCGTGTTCGTCGTGGTGTTCGGGGTGGTGATGATAGCCGGCGGCGACACAGCGGAGGACGAACACGTGGATGGCTTGTCGGATAGGCCTGGGGAGGGCAGCCAGCCATGAACCCTGTCGTGCTTTACCTGATGCTTATCGGCGGCTGCGTGCTTGGAGCCTTCGCTTCGTATTTCTTCAAAGGTGCCACGCTAAGGCTCGAAAAGTTCAGCATCGCCCTACTCGTCCGTGAAAAATTTATCTGGATCGGCGGCTTGCTGTATATCATCGCCGCGGTGAACAACATCTTCTTGCTCGGCTATCTGGACTACTCCATCCTGCTCCCTATGAGCTCGATCACCTATATATGGACCCTTATCATAGCTTACAAGCTGCTTGGCGAGAAAATAACCGCAAGGAAGGTGATAGGGGTAGCCGCGATCATCCTTGGCGCCGCCCTGCTCGCAAGCAGCTGAGATCCTCCCCTGTTATCTGCACGTTATCTACGCTTCACATAATCTTCATGGAAAAATATCCTCTAAATGCTTGCGGGGGTGCTCCTTTTTATGTAAAATACTCCCATGTGTGCGCGTCATGTAGCAACAACGCATAGTGCGAACAATAACACTTATTTCTTTCGCCTGATAGGGATGATAGTCTGTCTTGGGGCGGCCGCTTCCATAGCTATACTTATTCTCAGCCTCTTGGATATGGGGGTGGCGATCACGGCCAGACCGGTTATGATTGCGCTCGCCGTCGATGTGGCGCTTGTGGTCGTCCCGCTCTGCCTGCTTGGGTCGGGCAAAGGCGATTACAGCGTTTTTGTGCGTGTCGGCTGCATAGCGCTCGCATCCATGATGCTGTTCCTCAACCTCATTGTCTCGACAATGGTGGGTGAAACATCAGACTTCATTATCGCCCACACCGGCATTACCAGCCAAGGCGCCATCGAATACAGCGTTGTCGCCCAACGCAAGGCCGGCATTGAGCTATCACCGCAAAACTCGGTCCGTGCAGGGATATGGAATGCGGACGCAAGCAAAAGGGACGCTGCGCGGGAGACGCAAAAGCTGGCGGACGCCACCTTTACAGAGTATGACAATATAGAGGTGCTCATCGAGGCTACAGAGGACGACGACCTCGATATCGCAATAGTGCAGACCGCCCTGCTGAACCCATATTCGGAATACTTCCCCGAGTCCTATGACAATCTGGAGGTGCTTACGACTTTCAGGGCCGGCTCGAACACCTCCGGCAATCCGGCCTCGAACGCAAGGGTGGATATCACAAAGCCTTTCGCCATATATATCAGCGGCATTGACGAAAGCGGCCCTATCGCCGAAGTGAGCAGCGGCAGAAGCGACGCGAACATGATCGTATTGATAGACCCTGAGCACTACAAGGTGATGCTTGTAAACACGCCCCGCGACTACTATGTGCAGCTCCACGGCACCACGGGCAACAAAGACAAGCTTACCCATGCAGGCGTCTACGGCATAGACATGAGCAAGAAAACGCTTGAGGACCTATATGGTATACCTATCGACTATGTCGTGCGTGCCAATTTTGACACTTTGTTCTATCTTGTCGATGCAATGGGCGGCATAATCGTTGACAACCCTACTTCTTTCAGCATATGGGGGACATACTTCGAGGAGGGAAAGATATGGATGAGCGGGCACCATGCCCTTCTGTATGCCCGTGCGCGCAAGGGGTCAGGCCTTGAGGGCGGCGACATGGACCGCGGGGAAAATCAGCAGCGCGTCGTCGAGGCCATTATCGACAGGCTTACAAGCCCTAGCGTTGTGATTCACTATCTGGATATCCTAAAGGCCATTTCAGGGACTTTCGAGACCAATATCCCAAAGGATGTGATTATGCAATTGTTCAACAGGCAGATAACGCTCGGCGGCAGTTGGGACATCGAAAAGAGAAGCGCGACAGGCACGTTCGCGCAACGCCCGACCTACTCGATGGGCGCCCAGGAGCTGTCGGTCATAATTCCCGATGAGGTGGCACTTGACGAGCTTCGTTCGGAAATGCGTGAGTTTATGCTCGGTCGCAGCGACTAGCCCTGCCTGCCCTGCTACTCGGTAGGCTCTGGAGGATTGAACGCTTCATAGATTTTGTCGTAAAAGTCCCTAGTACCCGCAGCCATCACAACGGCATCGTATTCGCCGTTCTCCATAGCCTCGAACAGATATCCTGCGCTCCCGTCCCCCCTGGGGTCTATGACGGTGATATGGCCTGCGCCCAGAGAAAGGTAAGAAGCCATTCTCGTCGCATAAGAGTCCATTATGACAAGCAGCCTGGCGCCGTCCGGGTGCATATTGTTCTCCACCGTACAATATGCGCTAGGGTATTGGAGATAATTGAGCACCCAGTATTGCGTGTTGCTGAAGGTATACCCTTCCCCGCGAGGCTCCATGCCGTTCATCACGCTTTCCGAAAACTGCCCGCTCTTGGAAACGCTCCTTGCGCCGCGTCTTGCCGGGCTCTCGACCGTAAGGTCCGTATGGAAATTCGGGTACCATAACTCGAACGCGTCGCTGCCATGGGTGTAGACGATCCCCGATGATTTGACGAGATTGCCCGCAAACCTTTGGGTCTCGACATTGTAATTGTTCCTGTCGAAAATAATGTCCCTGTCCCTGATTTCGATGCCTAGCGATGCCAGATGCCCTGAAAGCACTCGGGCGGCCTCCACCTCACCTTCCGTCTCAAGGTGTATGTCCGTCTTGAACGAATATTGATGGCGCAAACCTTCGTTTATCAATTTCTGCCTTACATCAAGCGTATCAATGCCTGCTTCACGTGCCGCCTGGAGCATATACGCATCGTGGCTGCCAAAAAAGGAGAGCTCCGTACCGATAAGAAAGTCCTCATCCTCGAAGCGCGGCGGCAATGCGGCGAATACGAACGGTATGCCGCGTGAGGCAAAGGCCTCCGCAATCACGTACATTTGCTCCGCGGAGCGCTCGCGGTCAAAACCGTCCTCACGTAGCTGCAGATTGCCGGCCTTGTCCTTTGCGTAGGTATAGTTGTCCGTGGAAGTCTTGCCCATCGCCAGATAGGACACGCCTGACACCTCCGCAAGCGGCTCCATAAAACGAAAATATCTCGTATAGTATGAGTCCCATCTGTCCGTGCGCTCCTTTGCATCCGCCAGGGTGATGCCTGGCAGATCCCTCTCCATCATGTAGTAAAAGCGGTCCGCGTTCCAGGCGGAGAGAAAAATCATCACAGCGAGAAACCATACTATGAGGGTCTTGCCGCTATTCCATTTTTTCTGCTTCATAATTCTTCCCTCCCCCCTAGAAATTGAAATAGATAAACGGGTTGTAGCTGCCGTTCACCATATACGATACGCAGACAAGAAAGACTATGCCGAGAAAAACATTGCTCGCCGTAGTTGCGGCACGAAGCCGGACCCCGTTGTCCGCAAGCCTTGACTGAACCAGCTTGACTACGGGCATGCAGGCTATCACGCATATGACAAGCACGGCCGCATTGTCCTCGATGTAAAACTTCGTTGCCTCGGTGAAAAGCGGGTAATGCTCGCCGTCCACGCTAAGCCCGAACATAAGGCGTACATAATTGTAGGCATCCCCGATGGTCGGCGCGCGGAACACCACCCATCCAAGCATAAAGCAAAGTATGGTGAAAATACGGTACAGGAGTGCCGTCATAGGCGAGCGTGCGACCAAGGCCGGGATGCCGCACAGCTTTTCAAAAGTGAGCAGCACAAAGTAAAAGAGCCCCCAGACTATAAAGGTCCAGCCTGCGCCGTGCCATATCCCTGTCAGCATCCACGTCACAAAAAGGTTGAACACCAAGCGGCTTTTTTTGTCGACGTGGCTACCCCCAAGCGGAAAGTACACATAGTCGCGGAACCAGGTCGAAAGCGAGATATGCCATCTCCGCCAAAACTCGGTGACCGTCCCCGAGATATACGGATAGTTAAAGTTCTCAAGGAAGCGGAAGCCGAACATCCGCCCAAGCCCGATGGCCATGTCCGAGTAGCCCGAAAAGTCGAAGTAAATCTGGAACGTATAGCAGACGATGCCTATCCAGCCGAGCATAACGGCAGGCTCCTCGCCCGATATGCCGGAGACCGACGCGAACGCCCTGTCCGCAACCGAAGCAGCCATGTTCGCCAGTATAAGCTTCTTGCCAAGCCCTATGACGAAGCGCTTCACGCCGTACGCAAAGTCATCTGCGTTGAATCGCACGTCCCGGCCTGTAAGCTGATCCGCAATCGAATTGTAGCGGATGATAGGCCCTGCTATCAGTGCGGGAAAAAGGCTGATATACAGTGCGGTATTGAACGGGTTTTTCTGCACGGGCGCAGTCCCCCTGTAGACGTCTACGACATAGGACATCGCCTGGAACGTGAAGAACGAAATGCCGATAGGCAGGTATAGGGTTGTCTGCGGGATATCCGTCCCAAAGAACCTGTCTATGGTCGCAATGGTGAAGTTGAGGTATTTATATATGAAGAATATCCCGACATTCCACAAGACCATCAAAGCGATGAACCGTTTTGCCGCCGGCATCCCCCTGTATTTGTCGACCGCAAGCCCGAACAGCCAGTTGATGAATATGGAGGCGATCATCACATAGACGAACTGAGGTTCGCCGTAGCCGTAGAACAGGATGCTCATAATAAGCAAGAACATATTCTTTGTCTTTCGCATCCCCTTGGGTATCAAATAATATCCGCCAAGGCAGATGGGGAGGAACACAAACATGAATATCGCCGTCGAGAATACCATTACAGCCTCTTTAGCCCTCTATAACACAGCCATAGCTTACCGAACAGGTTCGGTGCGTGCAACATAAGCCATACAGTGGCTTTGAAGCGGCTCTGCGTGTATTTTTTGTATAATGGGTCGGCTGCGATTTCACGTAGGGAGGCGAGCATATCGGCTCGCAGGGCGAGATAGTCGGGCGGGCGGCGGCCATCTACGCCCTCCCCTTTCGGCTCAAGCTTTCGTGCCTGTGACAATGCGTATACGCAGCCTGTATAGTACCAGTAGAAGTGCCTTACGGCGGCCGTGACCGCAGGCGCCCTGTCCTCTCCCTCCAACGCCTTGGCAAAATCGAAAAGATAGCGGCTTGTCCGTGTCCCGCCCCTCAGCGCTTCCGGCGCCCTCAGATTTGACTGGCTCTCGTCCCTATGCCTCCAGAAATAATACGGCTTTTCATAGTAGAGTATCCTGTCCGTCTGTGCGAACGCCGCAAGGTTGACAGGCACGTCCTCTGCGCTGTCCGTCTCAGGGTCAAAGCGTATGCCGGCGGTGCAGCCGCCCGAATCGCCCTTCGCCTGGTTGAACAGACTTGCGTCGTATATCTTGTTCCATACCGAAAACCATATGGTCTCGCGGTGCCCCGCCTTGCCCCCCATGCCAGTCACAAGGCTTATAAGCGCTTCCCGCCCCGTGACAAGCTTTGCCTCGCCAGTGTCGACCTTGCGGACGCTCCCGTCCCCCTGCTCGTCCATCACCGTGCATACGGCTATCTGCGCCCCTGCCTCGGTCATCTTTCCGACCAAGTCCTCGTACATGCCAGGCAGTATATAGTCGTCGCAGTCGAGGAAGGCTATAAGCTCCCCCTTGGCGGCATCAAGCCCTGTATTTCTGGCCTGCGACACCCCCCCGTTTTCCCTGTGTATAACTGAGATGCGTGGGTCGCTTGCCGCAAGCTCGTCGCAAAGCCCGCCGCTGTCGTCCGTAGAGCCGTCATCGACAAGTATAAGCTCGATGTCCTTGTAAGACTGCGAAAGGACAGACCCGACGCAGGCGTCAAGGTACTCTTTTGCGTTATAGACGGGGACGATTACGCTTATCAATTCGCAAGCCTTTCCGCATATCGCGATTTCAGCGACCCCGGCGCCAGGATATAGAGCCTCATAAGGAACAGGCTCGTCTTGACCTTGGGGAACGCCACGCCCGGCATATTTCTCATACGCTCTTTCCAGTCCGGGAAATTCAGCGTCAAGAACTCAAAGGAGTATTTTACATAGCGTATCTGGAAACCCCGACCCTCGTGCCTTATCATCGCGTTTGCCCGCCTGTCATAATACCTTATGCACAATTCCTCAAGATACGGCTTGATCGCGGTAAAATCCGCATCGTCGTAGCGTTCGCGGAAATAATAGATTATGTCTTTCAGGTTCTCGAAGATATCGTACCAACGGTCCGAAATCGTGTTTGTGATCGAGCCTTCGCTATGTGCATTATAGTGGTAGAGCGGTGCGTCGATAAATGCGGCCTTGCTCACATGGCTCAGATACTTCACGAGGAACACCGTGTCCTCGCCGTATACGCGCCCGTCGGGGAAGCGTATCTCCTCCTCCCTTATGATGCCTGCGTCAAACAGCTTGTCCCAGATAAAGTCCGGCGCCCCTGCGATCAAACCGCCGAGCGCCGATGCGTCACTCGCCTCATAAGTGCCGGACAGCCCCGGCGCTATGGCCTTCTCCGTGCCGTCCTCATAAAAGCTCGTGCGTCCGCAGTTCGCAAGCTCCACACCGTCCATGGCGGACAACAGCGTCTCAAACATAGCGGTGGCTACATGGTCGTCCGCGTCGACAAACCCGATATAGTCGCCGGATGCCGCATCAAGCCCTGCGTTCCGAGCCGTCGCCGGGCCGCTGCCTTCCTGCTCTATCACCTTCACACGGGGGTCTGCGTCCGCATATCTGTGCAGGATGTCCGCGCTGCCGTCCTGGCTGCCGTCGACGACGCAGATTATCTCTATATTTTCGTGGGTCTGCGAAAGAACGCTGTCAAGGCAGCGCTCAAGGGTGCGCTCTGCATTATATACAGGGACAACAATGCTTATAAGCTCTTTCATAACAATATGTCAGACAGCATCTCCACCAGCATCGCGTTGTCGTCCAGCGTCAGGTCGCCTAGGTGCCCGACACGCAGGACAACATCCTCAAGCGGCCCTCCGTTCGGGTTTAGCCATACCCCATTCTGCGACAGCTTTTGGCAGGCATCCTTCGCCCCGCCATTGATAAATACAAGCGGCGTGCAGGCGTTTGAAAGCACGTATGGCGACAGGACGACAAGCTTCCTTTCTATCAGGGGCTTCAGGCGCTCCCGGAAATCCTTGGCAAGTTCTTTAGTGCGGGCTACGGACGCTTCTGTGCCGCCTTCGTTCTCAATGCGTTCCAAGCGTTCACGCAGAGCCATAATAATGCCGACAGGGGGTGTGAATGGCGTCTGCCCACGAACGGCGTTCTCTTCGGCCTGCTTGAAATCGAAGTAGTACGAAAAGGGCTTTATCCCTTGGTCCGACATCTTTCGAAAAAGGCGGTCAGACAGGATGACGGCAGAAAGCCCCGGCGGCAATGCCAACGCTTTCTGAGAGCTTATGATAAGGGCGTCAATCCCGTCTTTCTCGAAATCAAGCGGATCCGCAAGAAATGAGCCTATGGCGTCGCATACAAAATACAGGCCGTGCTCCCCGCAAAAAGAAGCAAGCATCCCCCTGTCATAAAGCTGCCCCGTGCTTGTTTCGTGAATATTGACGAGCATGCCGGTAAACCCCTCCGCAGAGCCGATTGCCGCATCAAGCACATCCAGCTTCAGCGTTTCGCCAAAGGAAAATGTCGCTGCCTCGTGCGGTATCTCGTGATGGGTTGCAATCTCGGCAAACCTCCGCCCGAAGCTGCCCCCATCTATGACAAGCAATCTGTCGTGAGCGCCCGAAAAGCACCCGGCGACCACCGCTTCCATAGCGCCCGTCCCCGAGCACGCAAGCAGATACACATGCGTATCGTCTGGCGCGCCTGCAAGGCGGCGCAGGCGCTCCATGCACTCAATGTTTATCTGCGAAAATTCCTCCGTGCGGAAATACGGGATCTGCTCCGAAAGCGCCCCCCTCGTGTACCCGTGCATTTCTGCCGGCCCTAGCGTGAAAAGCTTTTGGGTCAAAGCAGATCACCCCGCTCCAGAAGCGCCACAAGCTTCTGCGCTTCCTCATTGCTAAGCGCCATTGAGTCGGTACGCCCCTCCGCCACCATCTGGCTTGTTTCCGACAGAAGGTATCTTAGGCCGGACCCCTCGACATTGAACGAATACCGGCGAGGGCTGTCCTCTCCGCGCATAAGCAGCTTGAAGTAATTCATGTTCCACCATGCCCCAGGTATCTCAACCCTGCCGTCCGTGCCCACAATCACCATGCCAGGCTTTAGCCACTCGCTGTCCGAAACTGCACAGCTTGCAATTGCGTCACCGCATGAAAATCCGATCCTGTCGTAACGATCACGTGACTGCACGCTCACCCGGCTTGCCGTCGCTCCCTCCGTGCCAAGAATGCGCGCGAAGGTGGCTGCGGCCAGCGCTTCGGAGTCGCGAAAGTCGCCCAGCGCAGGCATTGTGCAGTCCACGGAAAGCACCTGCCCGACAGCGCCTCCGTGCAGAAGTCCGCTAAGCTGCTGAAAAGTCCTTAGATACAATAGCGGAACACACTCCACAAATGCCCGTCCGCAATCCTTGACAAGCCGGTATATTCTCTCTGCGTCCTCGGATTTGTCAAGCGGGAAATCGCAAATGACATGGCAACCCGCTTTTAAGGCAGCGGCGGCAAACTCAAAGCGATACCGCCGCTGCATATGTACATAGACTATATCGCTCCCCTCAAAAAGCCCGTCCGCCGTTTCGAAAACTGTCGCAAGGTCATAATTTGCACGAAACGCCTCGGCGGCGGCCATATTCTCCTCGTGCCCGCCGTCCCCGCCACCCACAGGCGGAATATAGACGCCGGACGCCTCAAGCCCGCTGACAAAATGAGCCTCCGCAAAAATCCCCCCGTCCTCAAATGAGTCAGATATTATGCCGAGCCGCAAGAGTTTCGCGTTCTGCTCCCGCAGCTCCGTGCTGGAGACCCCTTTCGTACGGTCAAGGTAGACCACCTCGCAATACCTTGAAAGGTAGTCGTACTTCCCCTTCCAATCGCTCCCTATGGCGAAGATGTCAATGCCAAAGCGCATAATGTCCGCAGCCTTTTGCCCAAAATACTCTTCTACGATGATCTCGTCCGCATAGCCCGTGGCCTTGACCGACTCTATACGTGTCGCAAGGCTGTCCTTCACATTCAGTTTTCCGCGCTCACGGTCAAAGCCGTCGCCTGTGACGGCGACAACCAGATGACCGCCAAGCGCTTTCGCACGCTCCAGAAGCGACCTATGCCCTTCGTGGAACAAATCAAACGTACCGTAAGTGATTACCTTTTTCATATCGCTATTCTACCACATATTGCGGTTGGCCGTGAGGGTGGTGCAGTCTGGCGATAAATGCCGCAAGCCTTTGGGTGTTCCCTTCGAGCGGGACTTCCAGATACTTGGACGCAAAGGCCTCAAGTGCCTCGTAGTCGTACGCAGGGGCGGCGACGTCTGCAAAGTCCTGCATCATCTGGGCGACGAGTTCATCCGCGTCAATAAACGCATACTTCCCTACGGCTTCGTCGTGCAGATCGACATTCAGCCCTCGGCGCATCTTGTAGTTGTTGATGTCGTAGACATAGTAATAGCTTGCGACCCCTGCGGCGGCGGCTTCCACCGCAACCCCTGAATAGTCCGTGATGACGATATCCGCCTTGGCGTACCACTCGATAAGCAGGGTCTCGGTATCCGCTACGATCTCAGGGCGGGCGGCGTCAAGCGGGTGCAGCTTCAGCACAAGCTCAAACGCCGGTGGCACTTCACCGAACGCATTCGGTTCGGCCGCCGCCCGTTCAAATGCCCGCACAAGCCCTTCCGCGTCCACCCACGTCCCGTCCCGAAACGTAGGCGCATACACCACCGTCAGCGGGCGGCCGCCATCGCCATCGCATGGGCGGCCGTCATCAGCCGCCCGCACCCCTTTACGATTCTTAAAAGCATCGCGACCCGCTCTAAGCGCCCCTATCCTGTCCAGCGACGGCAGCCCATGCTTCACAAAAGCTTCCTCCGCATATCCAAAGGCTTCCTCGAAAAACGGCCTCGTTGCGTCCGACGGGCACAGGATATAATCATACCCACGGTGCATGCAAAGCAGCTCCGCCACATGGCTGCTATACCCGGCTTCCGTATCCACTATCTGCAGGCTGAACTTCTTGATGGCCTCCGGCGCATGCCAGATCTGCACCACCTTCTGCCCTGGACGCTTCTCAGGTATGCTGACCGCCGGGCAGTACGCATCTACGACTACGACCCTCGCCCCTGCCGCCGCTCTAAGCATCGAAAGCATCTTGCCTGCAAAGCGGAAAGCCCCGCCCGCGCTGCGATCCATCTTCCCCGCCAGAACGCGCACACGCGGTGCCTGGGGCATACCCCTAAGCGCCGCAGCCAGATCCAGGATATCCTGGGACGGCTCATCCCCTTGGCACGAAATCAGCGCCACGCCCTTCCGCCGCCATGCAAACACCCCTATAAACGCGGCAGCCCCCCGCAGCATCGCAACCGCAGCTTTCATTATGAACGTCTTCATGCGAGTATTCTATCACAGTCAGCGTTCATTTTCCGCATATCTGCATTGCTCCCAGCTTCCGCTACTCCAGAAACCCCCCTTCATTCAGCAAGCGGAAATAGTCTTTCATATACTGGTACATCGTGCTCGGATAATCCCCGAACTCCTGCCCCAGAGCCTGCTTGTACTCCGCCCAAAGCATCCACAGAAATCCCCCTAGCGCCGTGTACAGGTACAGCCTCGCCAATTCCTCCCGCTTAGGCTCGCGCCCCAGATAGAAGCGCAGCGAAAGCTCAAGCCGCTCCCTGCCAAAGCAAGAGAATATGCCGTACATTGCGACATCCATTATCGGGTCCGCCATGCCGCCGAACTCCCAGTCTATCAACCGGCTTCCCCCGCCCTCGAAAATAAGTACATTGGCGTATAGAAAGTCCCCGTTGCAAAGCACTTCCGGCACGGCGAGCCTTTTGCGAAACTCGATAAGCTCGCCTACGTCCTTCAGCACGCTGTCGAAGTCATCAAACCGTACAGCACCGACGCCGGCGCAAAGCCCCTTGTAATATTCGATCATCTTAGGCATATCGAACGCATTGTCCACAATGATCTTCTTGTCATGGACAGAGCGGACAAGCCGCATCGAGAGTTCCAAGTCTGCATCATCGAACGGGTCGGACACGCGGACGCCATCCCAAAACTTTGTGATCCTGTTCCCGCTTTCTGCATCGAAATAAACAACCTCGTCACTAATGCCAAGCGGCTCCAAAAGCTCGTAAATCTTTTTCTCGTTGCGTCGGTTGATAAGCTTGTCGGTGCCGATGCCAGGCTTGCGAAACACATAGCGCTGCGTGCCGCCCTCCACCCTGAAAGTGAAGCTGTCGTTCGACACGCCCTCTTTCAGCGGCGCGATATCCACGAGTTCCCCCTCCGCAACACCGAACTCCCCCGCGATCTCCTGCATAATTGCATTGCCCGACGCATTGCGGTAGCTCTCGTCGTAGATGCGAAGCTGTTCGAGATTTTCAAACTCAAAGACCCTGTCCGCCCCAAATTTATTTGCATATATCTCTAGATTTGGGGTGTTTTCCTTGGCTATATTCTCCTTTATTATATGCTCCCAATACCAGTCGTCCGTGCCGTCAGCCTCGTACGCATCCTCGATGAACTGGGCAAATCTTCGCGAAAATTCCGCCGTGAAGAACCCCGGGCCGTTCAGCGCCCAAGTATCCTCGCCAAAAGTGTCTATTCGCTCAATACGCCCGTCCTCGCCCATCGTCACGCCCCACTCGTCCGTCGGCCCTTCAAAATACGAGACGCCTATCCAGCTATGCGATTCCGTGGCGTTGAAGATATTGTCCTCAAACCAATTGTCCGCGACGAGTATATAGGTGTTTTTCAGCCTTTCACGTACATAGTAGACGCTGACAAAATTGTTCTTGACCGCATACTCAGGGTTTAGCACCAGCTCCACGCCGTACTTGTCGACCAGATACTCAAACTTCTCCCGCAAGTACCCGACCACCAAAGTGATGTCCGTGACACCTGCCTCATGCAATTGCCGAACCTGCCGCTCCACCATCGGCTCGCCCTTGACTCTCAAAAGCCCCTTGGGGGTCTCATACGTAAACGGCACGAACCGCGACCCAAACCCCGCCGTCAAGATTATTGCGTTGTCAACACTTATGTTCATGCCCATGCCCCTTTCGGCGAGCCTACAAAAACCTCGCTATCAGTTCCGTGCCGTAGTCCGACAGCTTATACCACATTCGCAGCACATCCCCTTCCGCAAGCTCCGCGCGCACTTCATCCAGTATGCCGTTCTCCTTGGCCGTCATCAGCGCCTCGACAACGCCCTTTCTCTTGAACGCGCGATACCCGCCGTATTCCGGCCTAAGCTCCTCCATTATCGAGTCCGCGTCGCCTTCCTCGTGCTTCGTGAAATAAAGCAATATCGCATAATTAAGCGGCTGTTTCATCTTCGCCTCCCTTCTTCTTCATAAGCGGCGCAAACGGGTTGACCGCGATAAGCAATATGCCGAAGAACATCACGATGGCCCCGACCCATGCGATAGGCGCGAGCATCCACCCGTCCTCCTTGAAGAACAGCCCCAGGATGATCCAGCAGAAGAACGGCCCCCAGAACGAGTACGTCCCGTTGCACGCCATGCCGAGCGCCGCCCCGCACATCGAGTTTCCTTTGTACCAAAGGCTGAACGTGAACAGCGAGAAGAACCCGCTGACGATAAAGAACGGCATGGCCGCACCGTCCGTGAACGCAGCTCCTATAAAGCTTGGCGCAAGGCCGATATCGCCCGCCATCAAGCTGAGTATGGGCACAAGGATTATCAGGTTTGAAAGCCCCGATGTCGTCTGCCTTATCGTGATGCCTATCTCATGGTCTATAAGCGTAGTCCCAAACCCTGCGATACAGCCCTCTATGCCCCATCCAAACGCCGCAACAAGCGCGATAAGGCAGCCCACGACCACAGCCGTCCCGCCGTCCTCGCCAAAACCCACGCTTCCTATCATTATGCTCGCGCCCACGCACACAAAGATGCCCACAAGCATACGCGGCGTCAGTGCCTGCTTGAACAATATCCGGCCCAATATGGCGCCGATGGCCGGACACAGCGCTGTTATGGGAATGGATATAGAGCCCGCCATCTGCAGCGAGATTATGTACGCCGAACTGGCGACAGGCCCGCCCGCCAACGCGCAGAGTATCATCACGCGCCCAGGCTTCGTCCTTATGCATCGCGCAAAATCGCCCAGCTTGCCCTTGATGGCGGCAATGATGAAGCACCAGACCGCGCTCACGCTGTCGTTGACCGCGCTGCCGAGCGCCCCGATCAAAAGCACCATGACGCCCGTCTCGTACGTGCCATACCAGGTATCCCAGACGCCGACCCCCATGCCCTTCGTGACAAACGCGGAGTACACCCCGTAGTACATGCCTGAAAGCACCGCAATGGTGACGCCTTTCATAAAATATGACCGTTGTAATTGCTGTTTCAGCCCCGCAGCTGTAAGCGCGCCCGCTGGTGGCTGCCCTCCTCCAATGCTACTCATCCAAAAAGCCCTCCTCCTTCAAAATATTGTAATAGTCCTTCATATAACGATATTGTATCAGCGGATAGTCGTCAAATTCCTCGCCAAGCCCCTGCTTGTACTGGCACCACAGCGCCCACAAAAACCCCGCAAGCGCCATATACATATAAAGCCGTGCCGTCTCAAGCCGCTCCGGCTCGCGCCCCAAATAACACGAGAGAGCGAGGTCGGCACGCTCACGCGGAAAATATGAATAAATAGCCCCCATTGCGATATCTATTATCGGGTCTGCCGCCCCGCTGTACTCCCAGTCGATAACCCTTGCGCCGCCGTCCGGCAGCCACAGGATGTTTGTGTTTACATAGTCGATATGGCAGAGTATCTCGGGAATGGCAAGGCGCTTCCGAAACGCCGTAAGTTCGCCCACCTTCTCGCGCACTTCGCTATAATCCGAAAACCGGACAGCGTCGATCCTCTCGGCAAGCCCGCAGTAAAAGTCTATCATCTCGGCTATATCGAACCTATGTTCGGCCTTTATCCCTGCGCCGTGAATTTTCGCAAGCAGCTCCATAGCGCGTTTCAACTCGCTGTCATCGTATGCGTCATAGACGCGAGCACCCTCGTAATACCGGCTTATCTTGACGCCCGAATCCCCGTCAAAATACACAAGTTCGTCGGCGATGTCCAGCGGCGCGACAAGCTCATAGCTGCGTTTCTCGAACTTGCGGCTAAGAAGCTCCTCCGTCCCCTTTCCTGGCAGACGGAACACATACGGCCCGCTTTCGACATGGAACACGAAGCTCTGGTTGGTCATGCCCTCCTTGAGCGGCCTTATCCCCGTGATTTCCCCCTGCGGCACGCCAAATGTCTCGGCTATCCTCCGCAAAATCTCATTGTCCGTCTCCTGCGTATAACTCTCGTCAAACCCGCGTATCTCCTCAAGGCTTTCAAACTCGTATACAACGTGCGCGTCCTGGCGGTTTGCGTAGATTTCAAGCCCCTTTATATTCTCCATCAGGACATTTTCCCAATAGTAGTCGTCAGTCCCAGGACGTGCGTACGCCTCCTCCAAAAGCCGTGAAAACTTATGCGAAAACCCCTCCGTGAAATATGCCGGGCCGTTCAGCGCCCATGCGTCATCGGAGGCCGCGTCGATATGAGTAATGCGTCCGTGCGTCCCCAACGTCACGCCCCACTCCTTCGTAGCCTCCTCATGGTACGTGCAGCCCGCCCAGCTGACCGGCTCCCACGAATGGAAAATGCTGTCCCGAAACCAATTGTCCGCAACAAGCAAGTAAGTGTTTTTAAGATGCTCCCGCGCATGATACACGCTCGCGAAATTATTTTTGACCGCGTATTCGGGATTGAACAACAATTTGACCCCGTACTTGTCTATCAAATAGTCGAATTTTTCTTTCAAGTAGCCGACTACTAGCACGATGTCCGTGATGCCCGCCTCGTGAAGCTGCTCTATCTGCCGCTCAATCATCGGCTGCCCATTGACTTTCAGCAATCCCTTGGGCGTATCGTATGTAAACGGCACAAACCGCGAGCCAAACCCTGCCGTCAGGATGATGGCATTGTCCACGCGGTACGGCTCAAGGCTGTCCCGCCCCGCATCTGTCAGCACATAGCCGCCGCCCGACGCAGACGCAGACGACGCAGAGGATGCAGAGGATGCAGAGGATGCAGACGCCTTTTCCAAAAGCCCTTGCGCCATCGCCTCCTTGACAAGAGCATTGACCTTTCCAAGCGAAACGTCCACAAGCTCCGCAAGCGCCCTTTGGCCTAGCCCGGCTCCCTCGGCCTCGCAGACCGCCCTCAATACCAATATGCTTTCCCTACTAGCGTTCATAATTTTGAATTATATCAAAATTATGAACGCTGTCAAGCTTTTTCCGCTCTCCACCTCTTTTTCTGCCTCATTTGCAGCAAAAGTATGCTATTATCGACATATGGGAAAGATAAACGTAATCGAGACATCTTTGGACGGAGTGGTGATAGTGGAGCCGACCGTGTTCGGCGACCACAGGGGCTGGTTCTACGAGGCGTATTCCGAGCGCGACTACAAGGCCGCCGGCCTCGCCTACAGCTTCATCCAGGACAACCGCTCCTTCTCCGCCACTAATGGCACGCTTCGGGGCATACACTTCCAGCGCGGCGAAGCCGCACAGGCGAAGCTGGTCTGGGCTGCCCAAGGCGAGGTGCTTGACGTCGCCGTGGACTTGAGGGTCGGAAGCCCAACCTATCTTAAATGGGAAGCCGTGGTGCTCACTGCCGAGAACAAACGTCAGTTCATGGTGCCGAGAGGCTTCGGCCACGCCTTCCTGACCCTTACAGACGACGTGGAGTTTTGCTACAAGACCGACGGCTTTTACGACGCTGCGGCCGACGGCTGCATACGCTTCGACGACCCCGCCATAGGAGTGGACTGGGGCGCGTACTTCCCCGCCTACGACGGCGGCGCAGGCCTCACCCTTTCGGACAAAGACAGAAGCGCCCCCCTCGCAGCGGACGCCGACACAAGGTTTTTTTACTAAAGCACTAAAATCTATCTGGTCATCAGTTTGGACTTGGCGGCGCTTGCCTGTGCAGCCTTGCTTACGGTCTCCGTAAAGCCCGCATCTTCTAGCACCTTTACGGCTTCTATGGTAGTACCGCCAGGGCTGCACACGTTTGCGCAGAGCTGGCGGGGCTCCACTTCGTCAAGGTTTTCAAGCACCATCTTGGCCGCGCCAAGCGTGGACTGAGCCGCAAGGATGGTCGCGTCCCTTTTGGAAAGCCCGCCCTGAATGCCGGCTTGCACCAACCCCTCCATATATAGATACGCATAGGCAGGGCTGCTGCCGCTGATGCCCGTCACGATGTCCATAAGGGGCTCGTCCACCCATACAGCCGATCCGATGGCGCTAAAAAGCTTCTCTACCACGTCGGCGTACTTTTCGGGAAGCCCGTCAGATGCGGACATCGCGCTCATGCCCTCGCCCACCATCGCGGGAGTGTTCGGCATAACGCGCACCACATTGGCGGCGGTGCCCAGCTTCCCTCGGATATATCCGATGCTGATGCCTGCCGCAATCGATATGATCAGCTTATCGCCTGGCTGGCCTCCCAGCACGCCTGCGAGTTCGTCAAGCAACTCACCGAACGCATTCGGCTTTACGCACAGAACAATCACGTCACAAAGCCCCGCAAGCTGCTCAATGCTGTCCACCGCTTTGACCGGCAGTCCTTCGCCCGCAAGCGCCTTCACCTTGTCCTTATCGCTGTCAAAAACAAAGAGGGCGTCCGTGCCGGTGGCTTTCATCGCCGCACTTTGCGAATAGCCTCGCACGATGGCACCGCCCATGTTTCCGACCCCTATAAAGCCTATGTTCATATGAGTACCTCCTATGTGTGCGTCTTTTTGCGAATTCCATGTGTTGCCGTTTGGCTCTTGCGAAGTGTTGTGCGGCGGTCCGGGTTCTTGCGGGTCGCAGCCGATAGTCCTCCCTAGATTTGCATTGCGAGGCCACAATGACTCTGCCACACTTTCCATACTCCGAGCCTACAGTCGAGCACCGGCAAATCGTAGAGGAGCTATCGGGGCGACACGCATCAAAATCGAGAGCGCCGCACAAGCCCACCTTGCGCATTTACGGCACGAACACCGTACACACCCCGCCGTCCGCAACATCCCCAAGCACATTCTCGCGCCAGCCGTTCACGAGCAGCATCGGTATCCCATATTGCCCCACGGTCTTTGCCGCCTCAAGCTTGCTATCCATGCCCCCCGTGCCGAACGAGCTGACGCCCCCCGTCACGATCTGCCTGTCAAGCGCGTCCACATCGCCCACTTCCGCGATAAGCCGCGCCCCTGGATTCTCCTTGGGGTTGCTGTCAAACACCCCGTCCACGTCACTCATTATTATAAGCAGGTCAGCGTTCCAGAGGTTTGCCGTAAGCGCCGCCAGATTGTCGTTGTCGCCGAATGAGAACTCGCGTATGCACACGCTGTCGTTCTCGTTGATAATAGGCACAACGTCCTCGTCCAACAATGTAAATAGAGTGTTGCGTATATTCAGTGTGCTTTCGTCGTCGTGAAAGTTTTCGGTCGTAAGGAGCATCTGGCCGACCGCCTTGCCGCCCTCGGCAAACCGCTTCTTGTACTCCATCATAAGCTCGACCTGACCCACCGCGCAGAGTGCCTGCCGATAATTCATGTCATCCCTGCGGTTGAGCCTGCCTATCGCCGCCGCCCCGCTCACCCCTGCACCAGAGCTGACCACGATGACTTTCTTGCCCGCCGCCATCAACGCAATGGCCTGCTCAGCTATGGACCGCACTCGCCCCTTGTCGAGAACGCCGTCCGCCCCGGCAAGTACATTGCTGCCGACCTTCAGCACTATTTTCCGGCTCTCCGCCAGTATCTTTGAAGCTTCAGTCATTATTGACCCTCCTTACGCAGCCCTATCCGCGCCTCGTGCCCGTTCAGGTCGCACGCCTCGCCGTCTGTACAATCCGCACGCTCAACCGCGTCCGCCAAGGTCTCGCCCGCTATATATCCCCCCCACGCATCCACCGCCGCCGCGACCTCATCGTCGCCCTCGTAAGATACCGCGATGCGATCCATCATCTCTAGGTCTTTCTGCTTGCGAAGCTGCTGCACCTTGCTGACGAACTCGCGCGCAAGCCCCTCTTGCACCAAGGCGTCCGTCAGCCCCGTGTCGAGTATAACGAATACGCCGCCCTCCATCGCAACCGCATAGCCCTCTCTCGCATTCACGCGTATATCGACAAGTTCTGCGTTCACGGCCACATCACGCCCGCCGACGTTGACCGCCCTTTCCTCGCCGCCCGCCAATGCGTCCACCAGCGCCGCAGCCTCGCTCACCGAAAGCCCTGCAAGCGCCGCCGCAAACGCCTTGACATCCTTGCCGAACACCGGCCCTGCCGCCTTGAAGTCCGGCTTTATCTCGTAGTCCATATACTCCGAAACATTTTCCAAAAATACAACATTTTTGATGTTGAGCTCGTCCTTTATCAGATCCGTCATCCCGCCGACAAGCGACTCATGCGTACTGCCAAGCAATACGCGCTCCAAAGGCTGCCGCACTTTCAGCCTTTCTTTCTCACGCACCCCGCGCCCAAGGCTCACGATCTGCCTCACAAGCTCCATACGTTCCTCAAGCGCCGCGTCCTTGTCTGCCTCGCGTGCCACAGGAAAGTCGCTCAGGTGTACGCTCACCCCTGCGTCAAGGGCGGCTGCCCCTGTCAGGTTCAAATAAAGCTCGTCCGATATGAACGGTGCGAAAGGAGCCATAAGCCCCGCCACCGTAACCAAAGCCTCATACGTCGTGTCATAGACGCTCTGCTTGTCCGCCGCCGCATCCGCGCCGCCCTCGCCTTCCGGCGCCCAGAAGCGCCTACGGCCTCGACGGATATACCAATTTGACAAGTCCTCGATCACAAAGTTCTGTATCTTCCGCACCGCCCGCGTATGGTCGTAGGCATCCATTTCGCGCCTCACCTCGCCTACAAGGTGGGCAAGCCGCGACAGCAGCCACCTGTCAGCCTCCGCACGCCCCGCCGCTCCGTCCACTCGCGCAGGCTTCACCCCGTCGATATTCGCATACAATACAAAGAATTGATATACATTCCGTAGGGTCCCGAAAAACTTCCCGGCCACCTCGGCCAATTCTTCCTCGTTGAACTTCGTCGGCGTCCAGGCAGGCGTGGAGTAGAGCAGATACCACCGCGTCGCATCGGCGCCATACTTGTCAAACAACATAAAGGGATCCACCGTGTTGCCCTTCGACTTGCTCATTTTCACTGCGTTTTTGTCGAGCACCAAATCGTTGACAAGCACATTGCGATAGCAGGCGCGCCCCTTGTCGCCATAAGCCCTCTCCCCCTCGGCCGCCGCCCTGTCCTTCTCTATAAATGTCGAGATGGCCATCAACGAGTAGAACCACCCGCGCGTCTGGTCTATCCCCTCGCAGATAAAGTCAGCCGGGAACAGCTCCTTGTAAAACCTGTCCTTGTTCTCAAACGGGTAGTGGTGCTGCGCGTATGACATGGCACCGCTGTCAAACCAGCAGTCCATCACCTCCGGTATGCGGCTCATGCGGCCGCCGCACTTCTCGCACTCAAGATGGATGTCGTCCACATACGGCCGGTGCAGCTCGATATCCGCCACCTGCCCGCCACGCCCGTCGTCCCTGAGCGGGATATCCTCCACCGCCCGCGAACGCAGCTCCTCACGCGAGCCTATGCAGGCAAGCCCCTCGCAGCCCTCGCACCGCCAGACGGGTATGGGCGTCCCCCAGTAGCGCGACCGCGAGATCGCCCAGTCGTTCACATTCTCGATCCAGTTCCCAAACCGCTTCTCGCCGATGAAGTCGGGATACCAGTTCACAGCATTGTTGTTCTTCACGAGCTCGTCCTTGAGCTTCGTCATCTCGATATACCAGCCCGGTTTTGAATAATAGATAAGAGGCGTGTCGCAGCGCCAACAATGTGGGTAATTGTGCTCGACCTTTTCTTTCATGAACAATTTCCCCTCTGCTGCAAGCCACTTGATAATGTCTATGTCGAGCCCCTCCTCCACAACCAAGCGGCCTTTCCATGGAGTGGTCGTGTATTTGCCGTCCTCGTCGACTGGGTTTGGTGCAGGGAGGCCATAACGCCTGCCCGTATTGTAGTCGTCATCGCCGAAAGCCGGCGCTGTATGCACAATGCCCGTGCCGTCCTCGTCCGTTGCGTAGTCACCCAGAGTCACGAAGAACGCCTTTGCGTCCGGTTTGACCCCTGGTGCGGCGTAGACGTCCACAAACGGCATAAGCTGCTCGTATTGTACGCCCTCAAGCGAACGTCCATTCTTCTCTTCCAAGACCTCATACCTGCCTTCGCCAAGCACTTTGTCGGCCAGCGCCTTGGCGCACCAAAGCACACGACCTGCCAACGCCCCTTCGTAGCCCTTCGCCCCCTCGCCCTCATCGCCGCTGCCAGTGCCCGCCGTCTTGAGACGTGCCTTCACGTAGACCACGTCCGGCCCCACCGTCAGCGCCACATTGCTCGCCAGCGTCCACGGCGTCGTAGTCCACGCAAGGAAATATTCGTCCTCGCCGCCAGCCTGACCCCTCGCACCCCCCGCGCGCTTGAACATCACGGTGGCGGTATTCGTCTTTACCTCTTTGTACCCGAGCGACACCTCATGGCTCGCAAGCCCCGTCCCGCAGCGCGGGCAATACGGCAGGATTTTCAAGCCCTCGTAAAAATACCCCTCGTCGAAAAACCGCTTGAGTATCCACCAGCCCGTCTCTATATAATCGTTGTTCAGCGTGATGTACGGATTGTCCATATCCAGCAAAAATCCCATGCGCCTGCTCATATCACGCCACTTGCTCTCATACTTGAACACCGACTCGCGGCACTTCTCGTTGAATGCAGCGATCCCGTATTCCTCGATATCGTTCTTCGTGGTGAAGCCAAGCTCCTTCTCGACCTCTATCTCGACGGGCAGGCCGTGAGTGTCCCACCCCGCCTTTCGCGGGACGCAATAACCCTTCATGGACCAATAGCGATTCACACTGTCCTTTAGGGTGCGTGACATGACATGGTGTATCCCTGGCATCCCGTTTGCCGTCGGCGGCCCCTCAAAAAAAATGAACGTAGGGCAATCCGCACGCTCGTCCACGCACTTTTTCAGCAAATCGCCGTCCTCCCAAGCCTCCGCCTGAGAGTTTTGCACCTCCGCTATCGGTCTGTTTTCTAAATCCCTGAACATACGTCACTCCTTTGCGTCATCTTGACATTCTCTCCGCAATCTGTCCATCGCTTCGCCTATTATGCTATACGAGAACCCTAGCGTCACTAGCCTGCGGTTCACCTTGGCAACGGCCTTGCGTGGCTCCATCCCATCCGGGACTGCCGCCCACGCCTTACGTGCCGCGTCTATAGCCCGCTCCCGCTCGTCCTCGTCCAAAAGCCCGTCCTCTAGCGTATTCCTGACAAGCTCGTCCGTCAAGCCCTTGCGTCGCATCTCCTGCGCTATCCTGAGCCGCCCTCGCCCTTTCGTGGCAAGCGCCTCCATATACCGCACCGCATAGCCCTCGTCATCCACAAGCCCCGCATCCTTTAGCCGTTCCAGAACGCCAAGCGCGGCATCCTCGGAGAACCCCGCTTTCGTCAGCCGCTCATAGACCTCACGCTCCGTCCGCTCACGCCTCTCAAGAAACCACAGCGCCCGCTCGTACGCCTTGTCGACCTCACCCATGCGATCTGTCGACCTCACTCATACGTCCTGCCTCCGTTACGCCCTTCCCGAACGTCAGCCCCTTGCGTACACACCGAGCACACCACATGCTCCGCCCCCTCAATCCTGCTCGTCTCTATACGCACCCCCGGCAGGCCAAACACCGAAAAGCTTCTCCACCCCTCGGAAAACCCCCTGCCCGTATATTTCATATACGCTTCCTTCGCCGTCCATATTTCAAAAAACCGCCCCACGGCGTCCAGCGACCCGGCGGCCTTGCCATCCACATACGCACGTTCATCATCGGTGAAGCACCGCCGCGCGATCCCCTCGTACCTTGACTCGATCCCTGGCCGTGCCTCTATATTCTCGCAGTCCACGCCTAGCTCGCCGTCCGAAAAACCCACCGCGACACGTCCTCGCGTATGCGACAGGGAGAAGAACAGCCCCTCGTATTCAGGCTCCGAAAAATACGGCTTGCCATATGCCCCCTTGCGTGTCTCAGGCGACCCGCCGGAAGCGAGGGATGCCGGCACATTCCGCCCAGACACCCCAAAATAATCGGCCAGCGCTTCGCAAAACGCCCGACTGTCCCCTTCTGGATAGTGGTACAGCCTCAAACCGCCTCGGCCGAATCAAGCTCCGGCTCAGGCTCGGGCACAGGCCGCCTGTAGCCAATCTCGTCCCTCGCAATCTCCTCTGCGGCAATCGAAATCGGCACATTGTTCTCTATCTCGACAAACGCCGGCTTGCCTGCAACAAGGTCGCGCGCACGTTTTGAAGCCATTATTACCAAGGTATAACGGCTGTCTGCCTTTTGCTTTATCTCGTCGATTGGCGGGTGAAGTAACATGGCTGCCTCCTTTATGTCTCTTTATGATAACGTCCAATAATTTTTTCAGCATTGTCGCCGACCAGCAGCTTCTCGATCTGGCGAACCACGCCGGTATCCCAAAGCCCCAGCATGCCTTCCCACGGGGCCGCGCCCAATTGCCTCTGTGCGTGCATTATTGTGAGCACGTCTTTTGTCGCCCTTTTCAGATCGTCATTGACCACGCAATAATCGTATTTCTCCAATTGCGAAATCTCGCTCTCTGCCTGCTCAAGGCGGTGCGCTATACGCTCAGGTGTTTCCGTGCCGCGATCCTCAATGCGCCTCCGCAACTCATCCGCAGACGGTGGCATAATGAATACCAAGACAGCGTCTGGCGCATTTTCACGTATCTGCATGGCGCCATTCACGTCTATTTCAAGAATCACGCTCTTGCCTTTTTCAAGCTGCTCGGCCACAGGCTTCCTTGGGGTCCCGTAGCATTCGCCGTAGACCTCCGCATATTCAAGAAAGCCGCCATTGTCTATGACCTTGCCGAACGTCTCCCTGTCCACAAAGTAATAGTTTTTGCCCTGCACCTCATGCCCCCTTGGGGGGCGCGTGGTCATAGACACCGAAAGCACGACATCCCTGCCTTCTGCCAACCCTGCGCAAATGGCGCTCTTGCCCGCCCCGGAGGGTCCTGACACAACAAATAAACGTCCTTTTTTCTCGCCTATCATAGCAACTATGTATCATAGCATATCAACATATGTTACGGCAAGCTGAACGCTCCGCCTGCCGCCCCATTCGTTTGCCTCAGGGCAGCCGACGATCCGGACCATGCCGTCCTCGGGAAAGACCGTCTTGCCCCCGCCGAAGAACACGCAGGAAATGCCGCCCGCCGTAAACCGCACGTGCTTCCCGCCCCGCCCTATCGAACGTACGTTCGAAATCTCTGCAGATGGCACTGCCAAGGAAAGCAGCGGCTTCTGATTGCCCGCCCCAAAAGGCGCAAGCTCCTCTATGGCCTCTGCCAACGGCAACCCTATGTCACAAGATTTTATCTCAAGTTCGGGATTCTCCTTGCAGTCGAGCAAATCTGGGTCTTTCGCAAGCAGGCTGTCAAGCTCTCCTGAAAGCGCCTCCCTAAGCGGTCCCTCATTATCTGCTTTGATCAAAAACCCCGCTGCCGCCGCATGGCCGCCGAGCCGCTCAAACATCCCTGCGTGCTGCCTAAGCAGCCCGATAAGGTCTAGCCTGCCGCTGCTGCGCGCGCTCCCCTTCAAAAAGAAGCCTCCTTCCTCGCTGCGGTCGCCGCTCTCCGTCAGCACCGCGCACGGCCATCCCGTCTCCTCGCGCACCTTGCCCGCGACGATGCCCGCCACGCCCTCGTGCGCGCTCTCAGGGCGAAGCAGCAAAAACCTATGGCGTGACTCACCCGCCCCATCGAGCCCTGTCTCATAAATCGCCATGCAGGCATCCAAGCACTCGTCTTGTATGCGCCGGCGCTCCGTATTCATCATATCCATGCGTACGGCGAGCTCACGCATCTTTTCCGCATCCTCGGTCAAGAAAAACTCGACGCCCTCCGAAGCGTCGCCCAGACGCCCGAGCGCATTGAGGCGCGGCGCGATGCCAAACGCCACATCGCGGACGTTCAATCTGGCAGGGTCTATGTCCGCAGCCATAAGCAGCTCACGAAACGCAGGCCTTGACCCCCGCCCTAGCATCGAAAGGCCGTACTTCACAAGAGTGCGGTTTTCGTCCACAAGCGGCATCACATCGGCTATGGTCGCAACGCAGGCAAGGTCGACGAACGAACGCAGCGCGCTACGCAGGGTGGACACGCCGCCAGTCGTCAGCGCATCGCCCAAAGCCCCTCTCGCCTCAAGCCTCCCCACGATGGCCCCGCAAAGCTTGAACGCGACCCCGGAGCCGGACAGCCTTTCAAACGGATACGTCTCGCCAGCCGCTCCCTTTAGCTTAGGATTTATATGCAGACAATCTGGCAGACTCCCCATATCCGGGTCGTGATGGTCGGTTATCACCATTTCCAGCCCTATTTCCTTCGCATACGCCGCCTCCACCGCGCTCACGCTCCCGCAGTCCACGGTAACCACGACGTCCGCCCCTTCCTCCCGCACAGCGAGCAGGGCGGCATTGTTCAGCCCATAGCCTTCCTCAATGCGAGATGGGATATAGTACGTGACCGAAGGCTCAACGCCGAACGCACGAGCCGCCTCCCTGAAAAACAGAACGAGCATCGCCGTGCCGCAAATGCCGTCGACGTCATAATCGCCGTAAACGCAAATGCGGTCGCCCCGCGACAGCGCCCCTATCAAAAAATCCGCGCCCGCTTCCGCATCAGGAAGCAGGAACGGATCATGTGCCAACTTGGGTTTTTCCGAAAGGAACTCACGGATGTCCTCTTCCGAGGCGATTCCGCGGCCCTCCAGTATTTTTCTCACTATTTCATCAGGATGCAACTCTCTATACTATTCCGTATTGTTCCGAAATATCCCGTGCTACCTTGCACCGAGCCAACCGCGCGGGTTCTGCGGCACACCGTTCACGCGAACCTCAAAGTGTATGTGAGGGCCCGTGCTGTTGCCCGTCGAGCCCACAAGCCCTATGACATTCCCGCGGTGAACGACATCCCCTTTGGAAACAAGGTTTGCCGAATTGTGCGCGTAAAGAGTGAATATGCCCGAGCCGTTGTCAACTATTATAAGGTTGCCGTAGCCACCGCTGTTCCAACCCGAGAAATATACAAGGCCGTCCGCGGCAGCATGTATAGGCGTTCCGGATCGTGCGGCTATGTCGATTCCTGTGTGCATCGCCCAACGCCCTGTAATCGGATGTATGCGGTTGCCAAACTCAGATGTGACCGTGCCTAGCACCGGCCATGCCATGGCACCGCCAGCATAGTCGCCCCACTGGCTCGTCAGGCTTACAAGCTCGCGTTCGAGCCGCTTCGACTCCTTCTCCAGCTCATCGATCTTTCTTTGCCACTCGTCACGGATCGCGCGCACACGGTTTCTTGCCACGGCAAGCGCCTCTCTGTCCACTTCAAGCTCAGCCTTTCTTTCATTGAGTATGGCCCTCTGAAGCCTCAGATCCTCCTCGATCTTCTGTGCTTCGACCTTCTTCTGCTCCACTTCGTCGAGCATCGCCTCAAGCTCTATCAGAAATGCCACATCGCTCTCATGTATCTTCCGAACCATCTCGATATTTGTCAGAAAATCGATAAACGAATCTGAACTGAGCAATACGGCCAACATGCTCTGGTCGCCCGTCGTGTACATAAGGCGAAGCCTTTTGTTGAGCGCGCTGTTTTGGTCGAAAATCTCTCTGTCGAGGTATACGATCCGCTCCTGTATCTCGAACAATATGCCGTTCGCTATGACTATCTCCCCTTGGATATACTCTATTTCCGCCTCCGTCTCCTCTATCTGCGCCTCAAGCTCCGCAATCCTCGCATTGAGCGACTTTATCTCTGCGACAGCCCTGTCCAACTCGTCCTTTGCATCCTTGAGCTCGTCCTTGATGTCTACGAGACTGTTTTGGATGTCCGTAATCGCAGAAGCGTTGTTGTTGCCATTGTTGCCTGTGTTGGTGTTGGTGCTGGTGTCCGCAGCGCCGTTTTCCTCCTGCCCTGCCTCACCGGATCCGCCCTCCTCCACGGCATAGGCGCCTGGCAACGCGATGCATGCGGACAGTGCCAGCAAAACCGAGAGCGCTAATGCCAAGCCCTTTACGCTTACCCTATTCCTTATCGAAAAAATTCTTTTCATTGTATCTTCCCCGTATCTATCACGATTACTCCACAATAACGATTCCGTTGCGGCTCTTGTATGCCCCTAGCGCTCCAAGAATCTGCGCATCGAGATAATCGAGCCGCAGGCGCCTATGCTGACCCCGAGCGCCACGAAGATGATGGCCAGGTTTTCGACCACGAAGCGCAGCGGCACGAAGCCCATCGGCATAAACATGGCGAGATCGTGCCCAAGATTCTCAATCGCGTAATAATATATGAAGCCGATCGCGACCGAGCTAATAACGGCCGCAATAATGCCTATTGCTATGCCCTCCAGCAAAAACGGGCCGCGGATATACCAGTTTGTGGCGCCAATATAGCGCATAATGACAATTTCACGCTCGCGCGCAAGCACTGTCAGCTTGATCGTGTTGGATACGACCGTGATTGAAATCACGACGAGAACGAGTATAACAATAAGCGAAACTATCTGGACGACACGTGCCAGATGTAGCAATTGGTCAACGGTATCCTGCGAATAATTGATGCTTTCTACCCCTATCATCGCGTTGACGCTCTCTACAACGCCTTCTGCGTATTCGATGTCGGCAAGGGTAATAATAATGGAGTTGGGGAGCGGGTTTGTGGGCATGCGGTCGAGTAGGTCTGCGTTCTCGCCCCACCTTACCTTCCAGCTTTCGAGCGCGGCCTCACGCGTCTGATATTCCGTGCTGGCCACGCCGGGCATCAAGCCGATCTCATCCATCATCTCTTGGCTCTCGACCGGCGACACAGCGTCAAAGAGATTTATCTGCACCTGGTCGAAATTGTCCTGGACATCCCGTGCCATTGCGTTGATATTCACAACAATGATCAGAAATATGCCGAGCACGAGCAATATAGCCGCGATTGAAAAGAGTGAAGCCGCCGCCATCATCTTGTTGCGGTTCATCTGCGCGAACGCCTGTCTGAGAATAGCCCTTACTGTACTCATAACGGCAGTGCCCCCTCTGGTTTTGGCTGCTCAGGCTCGTCATCGTATTCAGGATGATATAGGCCACCGCGCTCATCACGCACCAAGCGCCCGTCCCTTATGGCTATGACGCGCTTGTTCATGGCATTGACTATCTCGCGGCTGTGCGTAACCATAAGCACGGTGGTGCCGCGCCGGTTTATCTGCTCAAGCAGGCGCATTATCTCCCAGCCTGTGTCCGGGTCGAGATTGCCTGTCGGCTCGTCCGCGATAAGGACGCCCGGGTTGTTGATAATGGAACGCGCGATGGCGACGCGCTGCTGCTCCCCTATTGAAAGCTCCTGCGGATACTTTTTCGCTTCCTCTCTGAGGCCCACGATGTCAAGCATCATGGGGACTTGCTTCATTATGGTGTTTCTGGGCTTCTGCACAATCTCCATCGCAAACGCTATGTTTTCGAAAACCGTCTTCTTGGGCAGCAAGCTGAAATCCTGGAACACGATGCCCATGCTACGCCTGTGCCCAGGTATCGTGCGCGGTCTTAGCTTCGTGACGTCGTAGCCATTATACATGATGCTCCCCCTGTCGGCATCCACCATTTTAAGAAGCAGCTTCACAAACGTGGATTTACCCGCGCCTGAAGGCCCGACGAGGAACACAAACTCGCCGCCATCGATGCGCAGGGATATGTCCTCCACGCCGATGTTCTTTCCGTATTTCTTGCTTACATTCTTATATTCAATCATTTCTTCATTGCCTCAGCGCAATGCCTTGCGCATACGCCATTATTATACCTTTATGCTTTGCAATATGAATTACGCTCGCATTACGTTTTACTTACCAACGGAATATGTATTTTTTATTATTTTATGGAATTTAATGGTTGACAAGTAATTAATTTCATGGTACCGTCTCTGTGACACCTGGCAAGTCAACGGGTGTTCACGGGACGGCTGCAAACAAAAAAACTTTTTTCTTTGCCATCGTCCAGACGCTATTTGCTTTTGTCGCTTTGTGGCTGACTTGGCTTATGTACATCCGGCAAAAGAAATAGCCGCCCCAGTTAGAGGGCGGCGATCTCTACACTTTTAACAGTTAGAAGGGGTTGCCCGCCGTCCAACCGGCGAGCCGTCCCATGCATTCATTATAACACAAGCACCCCCGCGTCAAGGGGGGCAACAACAATATTGCAAACAATAACAAAATGCACAAATTTATGAAAATGACAAATGAAAAAATTGCGGCAATAGGGAGGCGTCATACGCACGAGGCTATGAAACCAGCGGACAACGGACGCCCCGCCCGCCCCGGCTCAAGCGGCAGGAGCAGAATCGGCTTCGTCGGGCTGTCGGCCGGGGCAGGCGCCACCACTATGGCGTTCGCAGCGGCAGAATATCTGGCCGCCCTCTCCAAGAGAACACGCACCGTCACTTTTCTCGAACTCAATCCAGGAGCGGATGCCCCTGCTGGCAGGCCGTACGACAAAATAGGCATCGACCGCCGTTTCGCAGGCCGCGGCTTTATATCGCACTACAGACTCGCTGCCGAAGGAAAGCCTTTGCACGGTGTTAACAATATGGACGGGGGCATAGGCTGGGTGCTACGCGTCCCCGGCGAGCCTGATTCCGCCCCTTCTGCCGCAGCCCTAATCAGGCTTCTTAACAATGTGCCTGGCGATATCATCGTATGCGACATTTCCGCACAGGGTTTTCTGCGAAGCGGCGGGCAGGATGCAGCCGGGCGTGATACGCTTTTGGCGCTGCTTGCCGACCTCGACCGCATCGTCTGCATCTTCGACCCCCTGCCCTCCCGCCTGCTCGCCGCCGTCCCCGCAACCGAGGTCTGCCGAGCCGCAGAGACCGCCGGACTGCCCGCCATATATGCGTTCAACAAGCTCAACGCCGGCGTCAACCTGCGAGAAGCGACCCGCTTCACCGGGGCCAAAAGCTATATATCAATCCCGGCCATCCCCGCCGAAACCGTTTACTCAGCCGAATATGCCTGCCGTAGCCTGGCTTCCGAACCGGAAATTAAAACAGCCCTATGCACAATTTTCAGCTAAGACAGTCCTGGGTATGTGGTATACTATCCCCAAACGTTGTGTATTCCAATCCTGAAAGGAGAAAGACCATGGCTATCGATGTTCTATTCAAAAACGGCACCATCGTTACAGACTTCAGTATGTACAAAGCGGATGTTGCAGTCACCGGCGAAAAAATTTCGCAGATTGGCATCGGCATCAAGCCCGACACGAAAACCCAAGTAATCGACTGCAAAGGCAAGCTCGTCCTGCCCGGAGCCATCGATGCCCATACGCATCTGGCGATGCCGTTCGGCGGCACCATTTCATCGGACGACTATGAAACCGGCACGCGCTCGGCGGCAGCTGGAGGCACCACGACCGTGTTTGACTTTATCCTGCAAGACTTCGGCGAAACTTTCCCGGACGCCATCAAGCGGCGCGACGTCATCGCGGCTCCACAGGCCGTCGTCGACTACAGTTTCCACCTGGCGGTAAAAGACATAGAGAACAAGCTTCTCTACACAATGGAGGACGCGGTGAAGATGGGCGTGCCCAGCTACAAGGTCTTTATGGTCTACGACTTTGGCGTCTCGGACGGCGTTTTCTACCAGGTGCTCGAGCATAGCAAGCATATCGGCGCCCTTATCGCGGTACACGCCGAAAACAGCGACCTCGTCACCTACCTTACAAACAAATATATAAATGAAAAAAAGACCTCCGCTTGGTATCACTATATGTCGCGCCCCGAATTTGTCGAAGGCGAAGCTGACGAACGCGCCATTCAGTGGGCGAAGGCCACTGGCGCCCCGCTCTATATCGTGCACCTCGCCAACAAACAGGGCATGGACGCCGTCAAAGCGGCACGTGCCGAAGGCTATCCCATATTTGCGGAGACCTGCCCACAATACCTCAACTTCACCAAGGAAGTCTACAAGCGGCCCGACGGTCTCAACTTCGTATGCTCGCCCCCGATAAAGGGCAAGGACTCCCAAGTGGCGCTTTGGGACGGCATTACCGACGGCGACGTGCAAGTCGTGGCGACCGACCACTGCCCATTCCTCAAGAGCGAAAAGAAATGGGGCGCGAAGGACTTCCGCAAGATCCCCAACGGCTGTGCGGGCATCGAGAACATGTACCCATATATGCTCAGCGAGGCAAACAAGGGACGCATCACGTTCAGCAAGGCCGTCGAGGTCTGCTCCACCAACGTCGCAAAGATCTTCGGGCTCGACCACAAGAAGGGCGCCATCGAAGTCGGTCGCGAAGCCGATATCGTGGTATACGACAAGAGCAAGAGGGTCACGATCGCCAACAAGGACATGCACGGCGCTCTCGACCACACGATATGGGAGGGCGTCAGCCTAAAGGGCTACCCTGTGCAGACATGGAGCCGCGGCAAACTCATCTTCAAGGACGGCAAGTTCTACGGCAGCAAAGGCGCCGGCAAATTCGTGGCCTGCAAGCCCATCAAACTGAAATCCCCAGATCTCGGCAGCATGTAATCTAGATGGCGTCGATAAAGACACCGCATGAAATAACAATGTTAAGGCGCGCGGCGAAAACCACTGAAAAGGTTTTCGTCCGCGTGCTTCCGTTTATAAAGGCAGGCATCACGGAACGCCAGCTCGCGGACAGAATGACGGAGTATGCCTTGGAGCTTGCCGACGTTGCCGAACTCGCTTTCCCTCCCATAGTCGCATCCGGCCCAAACAGCGCAGGGCCTCACGCGGAGGTGACGGATCGCACGCTCGAAACAGGAGACCTTGTCACCGTCGATTTCGGCGTGAAGCTTGGCGGCTACGCAAGCGACATGACACGCACATTCATACTCGGCGAGCCGACGGAGACTCAACGCAAAATCTACGACTCGGTATATCGAGCGCAGGCCGCAGGCATCGCCGCCGCAAAAGCAGGAATATCATGCATCGCGCTTGACGCCGTATGCCGTGGCATTATCGAAAAGGACGGCTATGGCGAGTACTTTGTCCATACCACAGGGCATGGCGTAGGCACAGAGGTTCACGAGGACCCACGTATAGGCAAGAAGTCCGAAGCCGTCCTTGAAGCAGGCATGGTCGTGACCATCGAGCCAGGCATATATATTGAAGGGCTTGGCGGCGTACGCATCGAGGACATGGTCGTCATCACAGACGACGGATGCAAAATCCTTACCACGAAGATACCAAAAGAGCTCACCTCGCTTTAATAATTGCGGTGATTATCGCCTTGATTATTGCGTGGCGGATTGTATTCATGTATACTTGCATACAGAAAAACAATTTGCTGGAGGTTAAATCATGGCGGACACACTTGCGATAAAAATCCTTAAAGACCATTTGCTCGAAGGCGAGATAACGAGCGGCGCGGCAATCAAAATCAAGATAGACCAGACGCTGACCCAGGACAGCACAGGCACTATGGCATACCTGCAGCTTGAAGCTATGGAGCCCGGCATGGTCAAGACCGAGCTCTCGGTCGCCTATATCGACCACAACACCTTGCAGACAGGCTTTGAAAACGCCGATGACCATGCCTTTATCAAGAGCGTGGCGGCACGCCACGGCATATTGTTCGGCAAGCCCGGCGGCGGCATCTGCCATCAGCTGCACCTTGAGAACTACGGAGCGCCTGGAAAGACCTTGCTTGGCTCGGACAGCCACACGCCCACATGCGGCGGCATCGGCATGATAGCCATAGGCGCAGGCGGGCTTGACGTTGCGGTCGCCATGGCGCAAGGCTCATACACCATGACCGTCCCAAAGGTGCTAGGCGTGGAGCTATCGGGCGAACTGCGCCCCTGGGCATCGGCAAAAGACGTTATTCTATATGTTTTGAAACAGCTCACCGTCAAGGGCGGCGTGGGCAAGATAGTGGAGTATCACGGCGAAGGGGTTAAAAGCCTAAGCGTGACCGACCGCGCCACGATAGCCAATATGGGCGCAGAGCTAGGCGCAACGACGACGGTGTTCCCATCCGACGAAAACACGCGGGCTTTTCTTTCGCAGCAAGGACGTGAAAAAGACTGGCGCCCACTTGCAGCGGACGAAGGCGCCGTATACGATGAAAGCCTGAAAGTGGACCTCTCGCAAATAGTCCCCTTGGCGGCCATGCCCCATAGCCCTGACAACGTGGACACCATAAAAAACATAGGCCACATCAAAGTGGACCAAGTCGCCATCGGAAGCTGCACAAACGCCTCGTTCACGGACTTGATGAAAGCGGCTGCGATACTCAAGGGGCGTAGCGTCAGTGAAGGCGTCAGCCTCGTCGTGTCGCCAGGCTCCGCCGCCATCCTCTCGAAGCTTGCGGAAAACGGCGCACTTGCAGCCATGATCGACGCAGGCGCACGCATTCTGGAAAACACTTGCGGCCCTTGCATAGGCATGGGCCAGTCGCCGAAATCCGGCGCGGTCTCATTACGGACATTCAACCGCAACTTCAAAGGTCGCAGCGGCACGCTCGATGCCGATGTCTACCTTGTAAGCCCTGAGACCGCTGCGATAAGCGCCGTCACAGGCGTGCTTACGGATCCGATGTCGGAGGCCGAAGACCTTGGCATCGCCTACCCTGCCGTCAAGCTTCCCGACCGCTTTGAGCAAAACCGGAATTTCGTTGTCATGCCTCCGGCCATGCCGCCCGAAAAACGCGATATGCCGAATATAGAGATGGGCCCGAACATCAAGCCTTTCCCGCACGGCGAGGCGCTTGGGCAGACCCTTACGGCGGAGGTCACGCTGATAGCCGGCGACAATATCACCACCGACGATATCATGCCATCGGACAGCCGCCTCCTGCCATATCGCAGCAACGTCCCACACCTCGCCAACTATTGCTTTGAAAAAATCGACGCGGGCTTTGCCGCACGCGCGGAAGCAGCCAAGGCCAGCACGCATGGCGGCGGCATCATAGTGGGCGGCGACAATTACGGGCAGGGCTCGTCAAGGGAGCATGCGGCGCTCGCGCCCCTGCAACTGGGCACTCGCGCCGTCCTCGCCAAATCCTTCGCACGCATCCATAGATCCAACCTGATCAACAGCGGCATACTTCCGCTCGTGTTCAGAGACCCAAGCGATTACGGCAAGCTGCGCCTCGGCGATGTGCTGACCATCGAGAACGCACCCGCCCAGATCGAATCGGACACCGTCATCGTAAAAACCCAAAGCGGCGAGGCATACAGCTTCCTCAACACGTTGAGCGCGCCCGAAAAAGATATCATTCTTGCAGGCGGCAAGATCAACGCCATAAGGCGGGACGCAAAATGAGAGAGGAAACGATGGAAGGCGGGCGTACGCTCAGCACAGACCTCGCCGACAAAATGCGCATCGAAATTCTGGGCGAACAGCTTAAACCAGGCGAAAAACTGACCGAGCAAGCCCTTTGCGCAAGCTATAACGTGTCACGAACTCCTGTTCGGGAGGCTTTGAAAAACCTTGATGCCGAAGGGCTTATCGAAATAATCCCAAACCGCGGGGCATTCGTCGTCGGATTGTCCGAAAACGATATCCGCGACCTTTACACGCTAAGAATACAGAGCGAGATGCAGGCCGTGCATTGGGCGATTGAACGCCGCACAAAAGAAGAAATGGCATCCATCGAAGAAAACCTGGACTTTATGCGATTCTACACAGAACGTGCCGACTCGACGCGTATGCGTTCGATAAATGCGGGCTTCCACAAAGCCATCGCCGCCGCCGCACACAACCGCATTTTGGAAAGCACCCTGTCACGCATCCAGGACTATATAAGGTATAGCGTACATATACGCCCCTATCTTGAGACCGACCTCGACGCCATTTTGCGAGAGCACCGTGCGATTTTCAAGGCATTTCGCTCAAGCGACCCCGAAGCCGGCTCCGCGGCGATGAAGAAGCATATCGAAAATTCGATGAAACGCGCAAAGGTTTGATTTTCCTGCCATATCGTAATATACTCTCATTATTGTTTTGCAATTGAATGATAGTGTAATAATAAAGGAGGGAATTATGAACGAGTTTGACAGAGAGCATGGAATGGATGCCGCCCCAGAGCCGGCAGAGGCTGCCGAGGCCGCCGCGCTGGAAGCAGAGCCCGCAGCGGAGTTTGTCGCGCCAGAGGCCGAGGCTGCCTACGAGCAAGTGGCACAGCAATACCAAGCACCGCCACCCCCGCCATATCAGCCGCCGCCGCAGTACCAAGCACCCATGTACGCCGAGCCGCCTTTGCATGTGCCGTCGCTCGTTGTCGGCATCTTGGCATTGGTCTTTGCCCTTACAACTGGGTTTGTCGGCTTGATTCTTGGCATCGTCGGTGTCGTCATGGCAAAGAAGGCCAAGAACGAGTACAAGACAGGGGTCGGATTTGGCCTTAGTCTCGCAGGGCTTATCATCGGAGCTATCATCACCATTATCTTTATCGCAACTTTTGCGCTCCTCGGTTCGATGGGGCTCGGGCTTATGGGGCTGCTGTAGCTTCCGCCTTATTCAATCAAAAACACTTGGGCGCCTGGGATTCCCAGGCGCCTTTTCATATGCCAGACATTCACTCGGTGATATCCACCGTAAACACGTCCCCTTCCTTCACCTCGCCGCGTACGAGCTTCGCCGCTATGTCCGTCTCGATGTATTTCTTGAGATAGCGTGCGATAGGCCTTGCTCCGTATTGCGGCGAGTATGTCTCTTTTGCGATAAAGCGTTTTGTCCCCTCGGTGAACTCCACCGTGATGTCACGCTCCGCAAGCCGCCTTGCGATTTCCGCAAGTTGTATCTCCACGATCTTGACCACCTCTGTCTCTGACAGCGGCGAAAACACCACCACATCGTCTATACGGTTAAGGAACTCCGGCCTGAAATGCAGCCTCATTTCGTCACGCACCCTGTCCTTAACGTCGTCGCTTATCGTTCCGTCCGCCTCAATGCTCTCAATCAAGAACGGGCTCCCGATATTGCTCGTCATTATCACTATCGTGTTCTTGAAATCCACCGTACGCCCCTGATTGTCCGTCAGCCGCCCGTCATCCAATAATTGCAGCAGCGTGTTGAACACGTCAGGGTGCGCCTTTTCGATCTCGTCAAACAATATGACACTGTAAGGCCTTCGCCGAACGGCTTCGGTAAGCTGCCCGCCTTCCTCATAGCCCACATAGCCAGGCGGCGCCCCGATAAGCCTCGACACCGAAAACTTTTCCATATACTCGCTCATATCTATGCGGATTAAATTTTTCTCGCTGTCAAACAACACCTCCGCCAATGCCTTCGCAAGCTCGGTCTTGCCCACGCCCGTAGGCCCAAGGAATATGAACGAGCCTATGGGCCGCCCCTCGTCCTTCATGCCCGCACGCGCCCTAAGCACCGCCTCCGAAACGCTGACCACCGCCTCGTCCTGACCTATCACGCGACCATGCAGTATATCCGGCAGCCTCAGCAGCTTATCCTTCTCCGACTCCACAAGGCGGCTTACGGGTATGCCCGTCCACCCCGCCACGACGCTTGCGATTTCATCCTCGGTCACTTCCTCTTTGAGCAGACGCTTTTCCTCGCCCGCCTCGGCCTTCTCCTTAGCCTCCTCAAGCTCCTTTTCGAGCTTAGGCAAAGTCCCATACTTCAGCTCTGCAAGCTTCTCAAGATTGTATGCGCGCTCTGCCTGCTCCATCTCAAGCCTTATGTCCTCGATACGCTGCTTCGTCCCCTTCACGTCGCCGATAAGCTTTTTCTCAGCTTCCCATTGCTCGCTCATGGCGTCGTTCTTCTCTTTAAGCTCTGAAAGCTCCTTCTCAATATTCGCCGCGCGCTCACGCGAGCCCTCGTCATCCTCCTTTAGCAGCGCCTGCTTCTCTATCTCCAGTCTCAGGATGTCCCTGCCTATCATATCAAGCTCCGCAGGGCGGCTGTCTATCTCTATGCGTATCTTGCTCGCCGCCTCGTCCATCAGGTCTATCGCCTTGTCCGGCAAAAACCTGTCGCTGATATAGCGGTCGGACAGCACCGCGCACGCGATCAAGGCCGCGTCCGTTATACGCACCCCATGATGTATCTCAAACCTCTCCTTGAGCCCGCGGAGTATCGAGATAGTGTCCTCGACCGTGGGCTGGTCCACAAGAATCTTTTGGAACCGCCTTTCGAGCGCCGCGTCCTTTTCTATATAATTGCGGTATTCGTCAAGCGTCGTGGCGCCGATGCAGTGGAGCTCGCCTCGTGCCAACTTTGGTTTGAGCAGATTGCCCGCGTCCATTGAGCCCTCGGCCTTGCCCGCTCCGACGATATTGTGTATTTCGTCGATAAAAAGGATGATGCGGCCATCCGACTTCTCGACCTCGCCTAGCACGGCCTTTAGCCGTTCCTCAAACTCGCCGCGATACTTTGCGCCTGCGATAAGTGCCCCCATATCGAGCGCGAATATCGTCTTGTCCTTTATGCCCTCTGGCACGTCGCCCGCCAATATACGCTGCGCCAGGCCTTCCACCACGGCCGTCTTGCCGACGCCAGGGTCGCCTATCAGCACAGGGTTGTTCTTCGTCCGCCGCGAGAGTATCTGTATCGTATGCCGTATCTCCTCGTCGCGCCCTATGACCGGGTCAAGCTTCCCCTCACGCGCAAGCTGCACGAGGTCACGCCCGTACTTTGTATAGTCCTGTGTATTCTCAAAGTTCATAACTGCCTCCTTCCGCGTTCGATTCGTGCCTTGCAACCATACCGGCACCCATTCGCCATTATCGCCCCACCATTGAAGCAACAAAGAGATTATAACACAAAATTAGCACTCACTCAAGTAGAGTGCTAACAATTTTCCGCATAAAATTCGTATGGCTAATTTGTGGTTTTGCGGTGTCCCGCCCTATTCTTCCTCTAAGGTATCAAACTGCGACATATAAAGATCGGCGTAGAAACCGCCTGCCGCCAATAAATCGTCGTGCGTGCCCTGCTCTATCACGTCGCCCTCGTTCATCACGAGTATTATGTCCGCGTCCTTTATGGTCGAAAGCCTGTGCGCGATCACGAACGATGTGCGACCCGCCTTCAAGTTGTTCATCGCCTTTTGGATAAGCGCCTCCGTACGTGTATCGACCGAGCTTGTCGCCTCGTCGAGAATCAGCATGGGGCTCTCCGCAAGAATTGCGCGCGCTATCGTGAGCAGCTGCTTCTGGCCAGTGGAGATATTGTCGGCGTCCTCCGACAGCATCATATTGTAGCCGTCCGGCAGCGCCCTGACGAATTGGTCGACATACGCCGCCTTTGCAGCCTCTATCGCTTCCTCGTCCGTCGCGTCCTGCTTGCCGTACTTGATGTTCTCCATAATGGTGCCCTTGAACAGCCATGTATCTTGCAGCACCATCGCAAAATCGTTTCGCAGGCTCGCCCTTCTTATGGTGCGTATCTCGTTGCCGTCCACGATTATCGCGCCCGCATTGACATCGTAGAACCGCATCAACAGCTTTACGAGCGTCGTCTTGCCTGCGCCCGTCGGCCCCACGATTGCCACCATCTGGCCAGGCTTCACGTCTTGCGAAAAGTTTTTGATTATGATTTTCTCAGGGTCGTAGCCAAAGCGTACGTTCTCGAATGTGACGCGGCCGACATCGCCGCCCGAACCGCCCGCAGCACCGCCAACGACAGCAGCGCCGTCAGCATCCGGCACTTCTTCCTCCTCCTCCAAGAACTCGAACACACGTTCGGATGCCGCCGCCATGGTCTGGAGCTGCGTGACCACCTGCGACATCATGGTGATGGGCTGCGTAAAGTTGCGGATATACACGACGAAGGCCTGTATATCGCCCACCGTGATCGACCCGCGGAAAGCCATCAGGCCACCCAAGACAGCCACGCCCACATAGCCCATATTGCCCACAAGGTTTATAAGCGGGTAGACGAGGCCTGAGAAGAACTGGCTTTTCCACGCGGCATCGTAAAGCTTGTCGTTCGTGTCGTTGAACTCGCCCATCGATTCATCCTCATGGTTGAAAAGCTTGACGACGCTATGCCCCGACACTTCCTCCTCGACCTGGCCGTTGACCTTGCCCAAATACTCCTGCTGACGGAAGAAAAACTTCTGCGAAAACTTTGTGATGCCTACAACCACCAGGATGGAGACCGGCAGTATCGCAATCGCGATAAGCGTCATCGTCGGGCTGATGATAAGCATCATTATAAGCGCCCCAACAAGGCTCGCCGTGCTCAGCACAAGCTGCGTCACGCTCTGCCCAAGCGTCTGCGTCATCATGTCCACGTCGTTCGTTATCCGCGAAAGCACGTCGCCCACGCTGTTCCGCTCGAAATACCCCACCGGCATCCGATGTATCTTCTCGCTTATCTGCTTCCTCATGTCGTAGCTGGTTTTCTGAGCGATGGTGCTCAACATCCACCCCTGCACTATCCCGCACACCAGAGCCACTATATAGACGAGCGCGAGCGAGATCAAAATGCCGGCAATCTTGTCGAAGTCGATGCCGCCCGTCCCCGCGTTCTTCATCACTAGCCCGTTAAACAATTCCGTAATTGCGCCGGAAAGTATCCTCGGCCCAAAGATGTTGAACGCCGCCGACAGCACCGCAAAGGTTATGCCAACAATCAACGCAATGCGGTATTTTTTCATATAATTGAGCAGCTTTTTGATAGCGCCCTTGAAGTCCTTGGCCTTTTCGCCAGGACCGCTCGAGCCGGGGATTCTCGGCCCCTGGCTGCGCGTCTGCTGTTTCACCGCATTGTCGCTCACTTGTTCAATTCCTCCTCGGAAAGCTGGCTCTCAGCAATCTCACGGTATACTTCGCAGGTTTTAAGGAGCTCGCCATGCGTCCCCTCGCCCACGACTTTGCCTTGGTCAAGCACGATTATCTTGTCCGCGCGAAGGATGGTCGCGATACGCTGCGCCACTATCAGTATAGTAGCGTCGCCAAGGTTCTTCGCAAGCGCCTTCCTGAGCCTTGAATCCGTCTTGTAGTCAAGCGCCGAAAAGCTGTCGTCGAAAATGCACACCTTGGGATCTTTGGCGACGGCGCGCGCGATGGCGAGCCTCTGGCGCTGACCGCCCGAAACATTCGTTCCGCCCTGCGAAATCTCGCTTTCGTACTTGCCCTCTTTCGTGCCTATAAAATCCGCCGCCTGCGCGATCTCCGCGGCCTTAGCCATCGCCTCGTCCGTGACGTCATCACCCGAATACTTGATGTTCGACTCTATCGTCCCCGAGAAAAGCACGCCCCTCTGAGGCACCACGCCTATGAACGAACGCAGCTTGCGCAAAGAGAGGTCGCGTACGTCCACGCCGTCTATCGTGATGCTGCCGCCCGTGACGTCAAAGAGCCTCGGCACAAGGTTTATAAGCGTCGATTTGCCACTGCCCGTCCCGCCGATTATGGCTGTCATATGCCCAGGCTCGGCAGTGAAGCTGATATGCGAAAGCATGTCCTCGTCCGCGTTCTGGTAGCGGAAGCACACATCGTCGAACACCACCCTCCCCTCGAACTCACGCTCCTCATTAAGCAATTCCGCAGCGGGCCTGTCAATTATCGAGGACTCCGTATCTATTATGTCCATCACGCGCCCCGCCGAGACGTTTGCGCGCGGCAGCATGGTCGCGACCACGGAAAGCAGCATAAACGCCATCACGATGAAAATCATATAACTCATAACGGCCATCATATCGCCCACGTTCAAGTCCCCCGCGTCTATGGCAGGGCCGCCCACCCAGACGATTATCACCATTATTATGTTCATTATGAAATACACGAACGGCAGGAACATGCTCATAACCTTGGTGGTGAAAAGCTGGTTCTTGAAAAGCGTCGTGTTCGCGCCGTCGAAACGGTCTTTTTCGTAATTCTCACGGTTGAAAGCGCGGATGACCAGCAGCCCCGTCAGCACCTCGCGGCTCACAAGGTTCACCTTGTCTATAAGGATCTGCATCCGCTTGAACTTGGGTAGCGCCAGCCCCAGAAGCGTGCCTATCACGGCGGCGAGCATCACGATGGTGACCACCACGACCCACGACAGCCCCGCGCCCGTGTTTGCCACCATATAGATGCCGCCGATGGCCATTATGGGCGCGAACAGCACCACCCTCAGAACGTACATCAACGCCATTTGCACCTGCTGTATGTCGTTCGTGCATCGCGTTATAATGGAAGACACTCCAAACTTGTCCACCTCTACGCTGGAAAAGCCCATAATGTTCGTAAAGGCCTCCCGCCGGAGCCGCCTGGCCGCCGCCGCCGACATTCGGCTCGCAAGAAGCCCCACAACCACGCCCACAACGCAGGCAAGCAGCGTAAAGACTATCATCATCAGCGCCGCCTGGGTCATATAGTCCCTCTGCATCCCTGCCTTGGTGTCCGCGTCCAGCGCCGCATACTCGTCGCTGTTGAAATACGCCGCGTCCTCAACGCCGCCCTGCGCTATGCCTATGTCAACGATCCTGCTCATATAGCTCGGAAGCACCAATTCGCAATACGCCTGCACCATAAGCAACGCCACTATGCACACTATAAGCGGGATATATCTCTTGTCTTTGAATAATATTCCTAAAAGTTTCACCGTCGTATTATACACCCATCATGGTATAATGCAAGTATGGAAAGCAAAAAAAACAATAGAATTTTATTGGGCGTGACAGGCGGCATAGCGGCCTACAAAACCGCCGATCTCGCAAGCCGGCTCGCCAAGGACGGCTTCACGATCGACGTCGTGATGACGAAGAACGCCTGCGAGTTCATAACGCCGCTCACCTTCCAGACCCTTACAAAATCCCCTGTCTACACAGACACCTTCGCCCCAATAGAGGACTATTCCGTCGAACATATCTCGCTCGCCGAGCGCGCGGACATCGTAGTAATCTGCCCCGCCACCGCAAACCTTATAGGCAAAGCGGCCGCCGGCATAGCGGATGACCTTTTGACCACGGTGCTGCTCGCCGTCCACAAAAAGCCCCGCATACTATGCCCCGCCATGAACACCGCGATGTGGGAAAACCCCATCGTCCAAAAAAACCTCGAAACCCTGAAAGCCCTTGGATGGACGGTCGTCGAACCCGATACCGGTCGGCTGGCCTGCGGCACCGAAGGGCAAGGTCGTCTGGCAGACCCGGACAAAATCCTCACCCTTCTTCACGACTTGTCAAAACACTCTTAGAACTTATTACCGGCTTCCCTGTGCATACTTTGGCACAAGCGGCCTCCATATGTATGATAGCATTGAGAAAGCATAGGAGGTTTCATAGGTTTTTTCACACCCCCCTACGCCTGCCGTACGCTCTCTAGCGCATGCCTCACTATCAGCCCCGCTATGCCCTCCTTGCTCTCCGCCCGCTCGCAAGTCCCGCTCCGCCCCACAAGCAGCCCCTCGTGCGCCCCTGCTCGTACCGTCCCCATATCGTTCGCAAGCACGAAGTCGCAGCCGTTTTTTTCGAGCAAGGCGCACGCCGCGGACACCAGATCATCTTCGCTCGCATCCGACAGCAGCTTGAACCCGACCAGCACAGCCCGTGGCGCAAGCTCCCGATACAACGCGATTATCTTGGGCGCCCTTTCAAGCACCACCACCAAATCCTCCTTGTCGGACGATATCTTTGCGGCCTTGATATCCGGCGGCGAAAGCAGCGCATCCCGCACCGCTTCTTCTGGCGACGACGAATCCCCGCACGCCAGATACGAAAGACGCTCCATCACGGCGCCCGTCATCAGCCCCGCATCGCTCACCGCCCGCACCCTATAGTCCCCTATCGCCATGCTATGCACCACGATGTCATACTCCCGCTCCGCGCACGCCTGCCGCACCGTCGCCTCCACAGCCCCCACATCGTCAGCCACCCGCACGTCCACAGACACACTTGGACGTACCGAACCTTTTGAGCATATGTATGTAATACAACACTCCTGCCCCTCAGACGCCAACGCCCCCGCAAACGCCTCAGCGACGCGAGCCCCTAGCGCCCCCGTACCCAGATTCGTTATTCGACGCACATCGTCGATCCTCTCCGACGTGCCCCCCGCAGTAATCAATATGTTCAATTCTATAATCCTTTCTTCGTCTCCGCTTCTATGGTATCATATCTCATTATGGAAATTGAACTCAAATACCGAATCGACAATATCGAACAATACGAGGGCATCCTAGCCGACCCTTGGATAGCCGCCCTCTCGGACCACAGGGCGCCGGAGGTCATCAAGATGAAAGCGGCGTATTTCGACACCGAGGATCTTACGCTCATAAGACGCAACATCGCGTTCCGCATCCGCAACGAAAGCGAGCGCACCGTCGCGACCCTCAAATGGCGTGATGACGACAACGACATCAGCGGCCTTTACATCCGCTCGGAAATCAATATCCCCATTTCCGACCAATGCTGCTTCTTCAACCCTGACCCAAGCGTTTTCATCGAGAGCGCCGAAGGGAAGGACTTGCTCGACATCATCGACGGCAACCCGCTCGTAAACATCTTCGACATGATCTTCACGCGCAAGAGCATCCGCATAGACTACGAGAAAAGCATCCTTGAACTTGCGGTCGATGAAGGCGTAATAGTCGCTGGACACAACAGCCTCCAATTCCGCGAACTGGAGATTGAGATATATTCGGGCACCAAGGAGGATCTGCTCGACATCGGCGAGAAGATAGCCGGCAAATACGGCCTCGAACCCGAAGTCAAGACCAAGTTTGCAAGAGGCGTCGAGTTGTTGGATATCGAATAGTTAGAATAACGAGGAAGGGCACAATGTATTTCTATCATATTGACAAGACAGACAAAGACGTAGCGGACATGATCCGCCGCGAGATAAGCCGTCAGGAAAACAAAATCGAAATGATAGCTTCGGAGAATTTTACGTCTGCGGCCGTGATGGAGGCCATGGGCAGCGCCCTGACAAACAAATACGCCGAGGGCTATCCCGGCAATCGCTACTACGGCGGCTGCGAGCATATCGACGAAGTCGAGTCGCTTGCGATAGAGCGCGTCACAAAGCTGTTCGGCGCAGACTATGCCAATGTGCAACCCCATAGCGGCGCAAGCGCAAACCTTGCCGTCTACTTCGCCCTGCTCGCGCCTGGCGACACCGTCATGGGCATGAACCTCGCCGAGGGCGGCCATCTGACGCACGGCAGCAAGGCAAACCTTTCGGGAAAATACTACAGCTTCGTCTCTTACGGCCTTACATCTGACACTGAGCAAATCGACTATGACGATGTCTTGGCGCTTGCCAAGGAGCATCGGCCCAAGATGATCGTGGCCGGCGCCAGCGCCTACCCGCGCATCATCGACTTTGCCAAGTTCCGTGCCATCGCCGACGAAGTAGGCGCCATCCTTATGGTCGACATGGCTCATATAGCGGGGCTTGTCGCCGCAGGGCAGCACCCTACGCCCGTCGGCCACGCCCAGATAGTGACGTCCACGACGCACAAGACGCTCAGGGGGCCGCGCGGAGGCCTTATACTCGCCGACGCCGAGTACAGCCAAAAGCTAGACAAAGCGATATTCCCAGGCATACAGGGCGGCCCGCTCCAGCACGTCATCGCAGGCAAGGCCGTATGCTTCAAGGAAGCGGCAGAGCCCGCCTTCAAGACGTATCAGGAGCAAGTCGTGAAAAACGCCGCCGTGCTTGCGGACTGCCTTGTGCAGGCCGGTTTCAAGCTCGTATCCGGCGGCACGGACAACCACCTCGTACTGCTTTCGCTTATCGGCAAGGCCATCACCGGCAAGGAGGCTGAAAACCTGCTTGACGAGGTAGGCATCACAACCAACAAAAACGCCGTCCCAGGCGACCCGAACGGCCCGAACGTCACAAGCGGCGTACGCCTCGGCACCCCCGCCATGACGACACGCGGGTTCAAAGAAGCCGAAGTGGAGCAGACGGCCTACGCCATCGCCCTCGTGCTGAACGACCCTGCAAAATCCGCAAACCACGAAAAGGCGCGCACCATAGTAAAGGGGCTGACGGAATCGCATCCGCTATACAAGAATGACAATGCTTCAAAATATTGACCAATTGATTTTATTCAATACGATAAGGGAGGACGGGGTTTTAAGCCTTCTGTCAAAGCACGACTTCAATGCGGCGCAACGGCTCTTGGCAGACGAGGCAGGCGGCCTCCTCCACGGTGGCGGAATTTCCGGTTCATTGCTCCAAAACCGCATATGCCGCCTTATGGCGGGCGAAGAAAACGTTTTCGCGCGAATGGCTGAGGCAGGCGCTTTCAGCGAGATGGAAGCAGACATGGACGATTCCGCAATCAAAGCCCTGCCAAGCCCACAAGCCAAGGCTGTCTTTATGCAGGCGATATGCGAGATCGAAATAATCTCGAACATATATCGTCACGATTATTCAGAACATACGTTCTTGACTCTGCCCGCGGCGAACGGGAACGAAACCTCGCATCGCGAGACTATCCATCTGGCCATGATGAAAGACAGCGGCACAAAAGCCGCCGTACTTCTCACCCGCCACTATCACGGATACGGTTCGGGCGTCTTTGAGGCATCGTCCGCCATGACCGCCGAAGAAGGCGGTCTCGTGCCCGTCCGCCATATGGACGCTATCGTCATGGACGGTCTTGTAGGCTACGAAAGGCAAAAACGCATCCTGACAGACAATATAAAAATCCTGCTGTCGGGTGCAAGGGCGAACAACGTGCTTCTTTACGGCGACAGCGGCACGGGCAAGTCGTCCTCCGTAAAGGCATTGCTAAACCTCTACGCTTCAAATGGGCTCAAGCTCATAAGCATCACCAAGGACAGGCTACATCTGCTCCCCGGCGTCTTTGAAAGCATCGCGGGCCGTGGCATGAAGTTCATCATATTTATCGACGATCTCTCATTCGACGAGAACGAGCACGAGTACAAGCTGTTCAAGTCCATAGTGGAAGGACGTGTTGCGCCAAGGCCACAAAACGCCATATTCATCGTTACGACCAACCGCAAAAACATAGTCAAGGATGTCTGGAGCGACAGAGGGGGCGAGGACGATGTAAGGCGTCGCGACAATATGGAAGAAAAACGCTCACTGTCCGACCGCTTCGGCCTCACGCTCGTATACCCCGCACCCGACAAACAGGAGTACCTTGCGATAGTACGCGGCATAGCGGACAGAGCAGGGCTGTCCATGCCCGACGAGGAGCTTGCGGCAGAGGCGCTCAAATGGGAGATACGGCACGGCGGACGTTCAGGCCGCACGGCACAGCAATTTATAGACCATATGGCAGGATTGAGGAAGATCGGCGAGGGAGGGCTTGCACAATGAGAAAATCCGGCTCATTCGTATTTATCTTTTTCATCGCGATAATGCTGCTAAGCGCGTTCCAGTCCGGGCGTTTTGCCAACCCAGCACAATGGCTGCAGCATACGCTTATAATGCTTCCCGCCATCGTGATTGGCATAACGCTTCACGAGTTCGCACACGCCTACGCAGCATGGAAGCTCGGCGACAAGACGCCCCAGAAGCAGGGTCGCATCACCTTGAACCCTCTCGCCCATATCGACCCGATAGGCCTCATCACCCTTATTTTCGTTGGCTTCGGATGGGGCCGCCCCGTCCAGGTGAACCCCTACGCTTTCAAGGGCAACAGGCGCGCGGCAAGCCTTATCGTGAACGTAGCAGGCGTAATCACCAACTTCATAGTGGCCTTTCTCTGCACTGCCACCCTTTTCTTCGTCCGTGACCCGATCCTGTTCATGGTCCTGTACAATATTGTCGCCATCAACCTTATGCTTATGATTTTCAACCTCTTGCCTGTGCCCCCGCTTGACGGCTTCGGCATAATCACCGAGCTGTTTGACCTGCGTCGCTTCAGTTGGTATGCGCCGCTTTACAACAACGGCACATTCATACTTTTGGCGCTTATCATATTCGGCATCACAGGCATGCTGCTCGGCCCTGCAATGGGGTCGCTCCTGACCTCTTTCCAGAAGTTCTGGGCGATGATTCTATAATGTATAACGAAAGAATATTGTTATGATGAAAGAGTTTCTTGAACGCAAAAATATTGAGATTTCCGTAAGGAGATATGCCATCGACGCCCTTTCGGCAATGACGCTTGGGCTTTTCGCCTCGCTGCTTATAGGGCTGATAATAAGAACCATCGGCGAGCAGATAGGGCTTCACGCAGGGGAGAACGCCTTCACCGTTTTGTTGGTCACCATCGGGGGCGCAGCGATGGCAATGGTAGGACCGGCGATAGGCGTGGCCGTGGCGTACGGGCTCAAAGCCCCCCCGCTAGTCATCTTTGCGAGCATCGCCACAGGCTATATGGGCAATATGGCATGGACAGAAGGGGGCGGCGCTGGAGGGCCGGCGGGCGCCTTCGTCGCCGCCGTCATCGGGGCCGAGCTTGGCAAACTCGTCTCCAAGGAAACCAAGGTCGATATCATAGTCACCCCACTCGTCACGATCATAGCCGGCGGACTGGTAGCCAAGCTTATCGGCCCCGGCATAGGCGCCCTCATGACAGGCCTCGGCAGGGTCATAATGAACGCCACAGAGCTACAGCCCTTCTGGATGGGCATCATCGTAGCCGTCGTAGTCGGCCTCGTCCTGACGGCACCTATATCCAGCGCCGCTCTCTGCATCATGCTAGACCTCTCAGGAATCGCTGCAGGCGCTGCCACCGTCGGCTGCTGCGCCCAGATGATAGGCTTCGCCGTCATAAGCTTCCGTGCGAACGGCATAGGCGGCCTGCTCGCACAAGGCATCGGCACATCCATGCTCCAGGTGCCAAACATCATAAAAAACCCCTGGATACTCGCCCCCCCGACCATAGCGGCGGCCATCCTCGGACCCATCGCCACCATTGTGTTCAAGATGACAAACATCGCTGCCGGCGCCGGCATGGGCACGTCCGGCTTTGTCGGCCAAATAGGCACATTCACCTCCATGGGCTTCTCGATGGATACGCTCTGGAAAGTCCTGCTTCTGCACTTCGCACTGCCGGCGGCGCTTTCCTATGTTTTCTACCTTATAATAAAAGCCCTCGGCCGGTTCAAGGACGAGGACTTCAAATTAAATCTTTAGTCGGAAAGGACTAACGCTCAGGCATTTCCGTGCCCGGATCTACGTACAGGTCCGCGTAATACACCCCAAGCTGAAGCGCTTGGTAATGCGACTCCACATATATATCTATTATATTGCCCTGTATGGCGCCGCCGCGATCCTCCACCACTTTTTCAAGAAGCGTGTCGCCGCGCTGCACATATACCGTCGTGCCCTTGGGAAGCACGCGCCAGTCGGAGGCGATCATCCCTACCCTTACAGGCTTGCCCGAAGCCGTGATGCCAGACCCCCAGGTGCAGATTGTACATGCGCAATAATGCGTCACCTTGAAATTCCCGACGCGTACAAGCCTCTCGCCATCCGCGTTGCGCGGTATGCTTGCATCGTGTGCCACATTCATGTCCGTCCTCTCGACATTTATGCCGCCCACATACTTCTGCGTGTAAGAGAAAGTGCCCGAAGACAGAACAGCGTTCGCTGGTATGATGGCCATAAAGAAGAAAATCACGCAGACCACCGACAGCACTCCTGCCAGCACTCCGTTTCTCTTAAAATAGTTGACAATAAAATTACGCAATTGCTGCCTCTCCTTTCGGCGTACTCGCAAAACCCTGTTATATTACAGAAGCGTTACAAGTGTTTTACAAATTTACACCGAAAAGGAATGGCTTTTCAACCATATAATGTAATTTTCTCTATTTCTTCACCGTTTCTTCACGATTGCTTCATGATTGGAAGCCGTTTTCCGTAATCGTATACAATTTAGCCGCTGTAAACTTGCTCCCAGCCTCGATAATAAAATCTCCTTGGTCAGTGGCTATGAAGCCTGTATTATAAAGATGCAGTGCGAGCTTCCTGCGCTCGCTCTCAAGTTCCTCGGGCGCGCCCGTAAGCCTAAGCTCGTCAAAAGCCTCTTTAAGCATAAGCGCCGCCTGGTAATAGTCCACGGCAAGGCTGTAATATGCAAGATCGCCAACGCTTCTTTCAAAAGCTTCGTCAAAGGCTCTGCGCTTTTCTACGCCCCTGTTCGGGTCAAGCGTAGCCCAGACGCGTACGCCTAGCATTTCCCCGTCTTCCGCCGATTCAATCAAAGCCATATCGGCTGCCTGCGGACCGCAAAGGATTTTCAGGGCGCTTGCAGCCTCGCCCGCAAGAAAATGAAGCTGCCTTATTATCCGCAAAGTATCCTCGCCACTCATATCGATATAGTAGGCGTCTGCGCCTGACGCAATAGCTCTTTCGGCAACACTAGCAGCGTCAAACGCATCGTGCCCAACCTCAAATCTTTCAGCAACCTCTTTCCCTGAAGCCAGCAGCGCTTCCTCTGCCAATTTTGTTCGGTCATCATATATATAGGAATTGAAAATAAATACCCTCGTAAATTGCTCGGCACGCACCCAAGTCTCTATTGCGGAAACAGCCTCACTGCCAGGATCAGCAATGCAGGATATAGCAAAAGGCTGATATCTGTCCCTGCTCATATCATCCGTAGCCGCACCCAGAGCCGGCATCCCGACACTATAGAAGGTCTGTCCCCCAGCCGTATATGACTCCTCGGTGGACGGTCCCAAAACAATCAATGCGCTGTCGGCCGCCGCCTGGCCTATCTCAGTTCTGACTGCGTTTTCGCTAGATGCCGCGTCACGAATTGCAATCCTGACAGGGAGCTCGCGAATCCCGCCCTGCTCATTGACGGTCTTTACCCCATAATCAAAACCCCAAGCAGCCGCGAGTCCCGCTTCCGAATCGGCTCCAGTGATTGACACCACGGTGGGCAAAACCCACTCCTCCACTATAGGCAGGGGAAAATCCTGCCTGCTCACAACCGCAGGGCCAGACCCTTCAGACTCCCGCTCTCCGGCTACCGCATCATCCGGAACTGAAACTCTGGGCGTGCATCCATGCAGCTCAAACAAAAAGACCGCACATACCATCAGCAATATTACCAAAACACAGGAAGAAAAGACTTTCATTTTAGACATTCACTCGCTCCTCGCCCATTATAGTATATTTTCCCCGCAATGCAAGCGGAAGCCGAATGTTTTCACAATACTTTCACCATGCTTCATATTCTTCACCAAGTGTGATTGAGCAAATAATACACCAGTATGATGATTGTTATCGAGATACCCGCAATAGCCCCTATATCGCGCAGACTCTGCCGAAAGCCCTTCTCGAATGTAAGCGTGTCCAGCTTCAACCGCATCATTCCCCTGTTGATACGCGAAATCTGCGGCAATTCTATGGAGATATCTCCCTCCATTAATACGGGATCGTCCCGCATTTCCGCTTCCGCAATCTCAATTTCAGCTTCTATTCCGATATCCGTGCCAGGATCCAGACCGGCCTCAAGGCCGGCGTCGACATCGACATCCATATCGGCAGGGGCTTCCGCCGGAAGAGGCGGAGGCGGTGCATAGTCCGCAATGACAGGCGCCTCCGGCGCCTCATAGTGCATGAACTCATCTGGGTCAAGTGATGGGACGGCGGCGCTTACGACTGCCTTCAATAAAACAGGGTCGTATGTCTTGGTCTTGAATACTCGGTTTAGCTCCTCAGACAGCCCGCCACGCACAAGCACGTCCTCTGCGGCTGCCCGAACACTGCCGTTGACAACAGAAAGGGTGTCCGGCGCTATAAAGTCATCCGTATCAAAAGTCTGGGATAGGGTCTTCGTGTAATACGTCAATCGTCAAAGGGCGCTTCAAGGTCTCCTTGTATCAGCGTCCTTATATTGCCGTTGACCACCGCACCGGATTCGACAGCAATGGACTCCGTCTCAACATCGCCTATGAAATAGGCATCGCTTCTGAGCACCGCCATCCTGGTCGCTTTAATGTCGCCCTTCAGCTTGCCGCCAAGCACCACATTGTCCGTGTCAACATCGCCGATGACGACCGAGTCAGAATCTATGACCACGCCCGTCCCGGCATTAAGGTCGCCTTTTACGCGGCAATGGTAAAGCCCTATTTTCTCGCCCGAGACATCGCCGCTCACAAGTCCGCGCACGGCGACATTGCCTTCTGCTTCCACATTGCCGCGCACTTTGCCTACTACATCGATATGGCCTTCCGTTATGATATCGCCAAGCACCGTGGCCTCCCTGGAAATAAGGGAGACTCCCATAGGGATTTCCTCTTCGCTTTCTTCCACATAAGGGGCATCGCTTTGGTCGCCCTGCCAAGCAGGCTGAGTCACAGCCCTCACGGGCTCTTCTGCCTCAGGCTCTGGCTCTGGCTCATATGGCGGCGTGTAAGCTTCGCTTGGCGCATATGCGTGCTCAGCGATCTCCTCATGCACATCCTCTATGTAGTCGCCAGCGACCGTGAAATCCGGCACCAGCCTCTCGCCCTCCGGAGGCACGTTTTCCACACTGACATCCTCTGTCTGAGGGGTTCCTTCTTCGGGTCTTCCGCTGCGAAGCAAATCTTTTAGATTTATCACAATAGCCTTAGCCTCCATTCAATTTTAACATGACAAACTCTCACGCCTATAATCTATTACTTTTTCGCTCTTATGTCAAACAATATCGTTATTCAATTCTTCCAGCCTTGCTGACGGGCAAGATGCGGAAAACCGCTTTCCCCATAATTTCCTCGACGGGAACGAAGCCAATCCTGCCGTCTCTGCTGTCGACACTGCTCTGACGGGCATCCCCCAACAGAAAACAATGCCCCTCCGGCACCACCGACAAAGCCATATTGCCATCTGTTACGCCTTCCATTACATAGGGTTCATAAAGCCGTACGCCATTGCGAAAAACGCTTCCATCCCTGATTTCGACCTCATCCCCAGGAAGCCCAATCACGCGTCCGCATAGACTCAGAGCCCCTCCGCTCCCGTCTTGGATGCCCGAGCCATGCACTACGATGTCGCCGTACCCTATATCTCCAAAAGAATATGCTCGCGTCGCCAGAACGATGCAATCTTTCGGCATGATGGCTTCCCGCATGGATGGTTCGATAATGACCATAGGCTCGAAAAACTGAAGCGTCACGACGACACACACGAACACAACCGCAAGGACAATCAGACGCTTGACGACTGTTCTGCCTGTCAATCTGCCCTTTCTGGAGCTGACGTGAGCGGCTCTGTCTTCGTCCAGCCGAAAAATCTCCGCAATCCTGTCATCGGAGAGTTCTTCTTCTAGCTCCTTGATAAGCCTTGTGCTTTCCTCATTGATATTCATCTCTTCTATTCAACAAAACCCGCAATCGCGGGTTATGGAGCTGCCCAGCGGACTCGAACCGCCGACTTCCTCCTTACCAAGGAGGTACTCTACCGACTGAGTTAGGGCAGCAAAGCTTTGACCATTCTATCATAATTAGTAGAACGAAACTAGCCTTTCTATTTTAGTTTTGATTCGTGTAAGCGTATTCTCGACGGACTTCTGGCTCTTTTCAAGCTTTTCCGCAATCCCTGAAACACTGGCTCCCCGCGAATAGGCATCCCAAACCGCACGTTCCATTCCAGAAAACAGCATCGGCGCGTTGCTTTCGACAAAAGCGAGCAAATCCGCAAGCAATACTATTTCCTCGGGATCCGCCTTTTCGTCCCGGGTACCCAGTGCGGTCTCTATTGAAACGGACTCATTCAGTGGCATATGCTTCTTGCGGCCGGCCATTTTTAAAGCGTTGATAATCCGCCGCTTGACGCAAAGCTCGGCAAAGGTCTTGAAGGATGCCCCCGCATCAGGGTCAAAGGTGCGCACTGCATAGAGCAGTCCAATCATCCCTTCCTGAATTACATCGTCCCTGTCGGCACCGACCATAAAGTAGAGGTTTGCCTTGCTCCTGAGCATATCCCTGCTCTCCTCATAGACAAGGCGCAAAGCATCCTCGTCACCGCCCTTTGCAAGAATGGCAAATCTGTCTAGCCTTGACTTCGCCATTTCACCGACACCTCAAACATCACGATGGCCGATGCCGCAGAAGCGTTGAGCGAGCCTATGCTTCCACGCATAGGTATGGAAACCAGAAAATCGCATGTCTCCCGCACAAGGCGGCTCATCCCCTGCCCTTCGGAGCCTACAACCAAACATAGCCCGCCACTGAAATCAATTTCGCGGTATGATGCGCCTCCCATATCAAGCCCGTAAATCCAAAGCCCTTTCTCCTTCAGTTCGTCAAGCGCCGCTTTTATGCCTGGCACCTTTGCCACTTTTATGTGTGCCGCCGCCCCCGCCGATGTCTTCATAACAGTAGCGTTCACCGAAGCCGCTCTATGCTTTGGGATAAGCACGCCATGTACGCCTGCTCCCTCGGCAGAGCGGATAATGGCTCCAAGGTTCTGGGGATCCTCGATCCCGTCCAGCACGACAATAAAAGGAGGCTCGCCCCGCTTCGCTGCCTCAGCAAAAATAGCGTCGATGTCCGAATACTGATAGTCCGCGACAATCGCAGCCACGCCCTGATGCGCACCGCCTCCGCTCTCTTTGTCCAACACAAACTTAGGAACGATCTGCACGGGAATCCTGGCCCTTTTCGCAAGCGAAAAAAGCTTCTTTCCCTCGCCCTCGATGTTTTTTTGCATTATAAGCTTTTCGACGCCTGTACCTGCCCGTATCGCTTCCGTCACTGCATTGCGTCCGTAGACTATTTTCGCTGACTCCATATCTTTTCCCGTCATTGTCCTGTCCCGGCTATCCTTCCGATCCATCTATGATACCCATTGCCATCCCTACCAGCTCTTCCGCCCTGCCCGTGTTGCCGGCGATATAGTGCTGGCCAATAAGCGCCTCAAACCCAGTCGCAAGCTTATAGTCCACCGGGTCTGTATTTTTCGGCACGCTTTTGGGCTTGCGGTTGCGGGCTCTGCGCACCACATCAAGCTCATCCTCTGACAACTCCTCACGTGACATAATGCTGCGTATCGCAGCCGCCTGCGACGATGCCTTCACATACCTCACCGCCGTACGATGAAGCCTGTCAGCAGCAAGCACAGAACCGCTTTCGGCCAGCCTACGGCGCACTGAAAGCTCAAAGAACGCGTCGCCCAAAAATGCAAGCGTAACTGTATTCAATTCTACTCCCTGATAATCTGGACGCCCTGCGGCGTATCCTTCAAGACGATGCCCTTCGCCTTCAATATGTCCCTGATTTCATCGGCTCTTGCCCAGTCTTTATCCGCCCGTGCCTTGCCACGCTCCTCTATCAACTTCGCAAGCCCCGCGTCTTCCCCATCCATGGAATCCTCGTGCTCCTCAAGCAACCCGAGCACATTCGCAAGCTCAAGAAGCAAAGCCCTTGCGCCATCTGCATATCTCTTGGATGCCCCCTCACGCACATGCTTGTTGATGTCTGCAATCAATTCAAAGATGGCAGCAATAGCATCTGCAGTATTCAGGTCGTCGTCCATGGAGCGGATAAACTTTTCCTTATGCGTGCCGAGTCCTTCCAAAGCCTCACGCTCGTCATCCGAGAACGCCATCTCTGATTTGGCGACAAGATGCTCAAGGCTTTCCTTGGCATTGCGCATGCGGGCAAGCGCGCTTTTAGCCTGGCCCATCAGCTCACGGCTGAAATCGACAGGGCTTCGGTAGTGGCCTGCAAGCAGAAAATACCGAATGGCCTCACCGTCATACTCATTCAAAATATCACGCACCGTAAAGAAGTTGCCCTTGGACTTGGCCATCTTCTCTCCCGATATTGTGATATAGCCATTATGCATCCAGTAGTTTGAGAATGTAGTTCCGTTTGCCGCCTCCGACTGTGCCACCTCATTTTCATGGTGGGGGAAGACAAGGTCCTGGCCTCCCGCGTGGACATCTATAGTATCGCCAAGAAACTTCTTCGCCATCGCGCTGCACTCGATATGCCAGCCTGGGCGACCTCTCCCCCACGGACTCTCCCAGTGCATGTCCTCGCCTTCTTTTGCGCTTTTCCACAACGCGAAATCCAATGGGTTCTTCTTGCGTTCGTCAATATCTATACGTGCGCCCGCCCTTAGCTCGCTCAAGTCTTGGCCGGAAAGCTTGCCGTATCCCTCGTATGCCCCCGTATCATAGTAGACATCCCCGCCCTGCACATATGCATAGCCCTTGTCTATCAAGGCTTCCACAAATGCAATTATCTCTGGAATGTTCTCCGTGACCCTCGGATGATATGACGCCTTTCGCACCCCAAGCGCTTCCGCGTCTTTAAAATACTCCGCTATATATTTTTCGCCCACCTCAAACGGCGACACGCCTTCCTCGCGTGCACGTGCGAGGATCTTGTCGTCAACATCCGTAAAGTTCTGCACATAGACGACCCGCCTCCCCCTGTACTCGAGATACCGACGAAAGGTGTCAAAGACCACGAAAGGCCTTGCGTTGCCTATATGAAAATAATTGTAAACGGTAGGCCCGCAGACATAGACCCTTATCTCGCCTGTCTCTTGCGGGACAAACTCTTCCTTTTGCCTTGTTAGAGTATTATATATTCTCAACTAATCCATTGCAGAGGATCTTGCACCGATCCGTTGATTCTGACCTCAAAATGCAGATGGTAGGCTGTAGAACGACCCGTTGTGCCAACTGTGGCAATCTGCTGGCCTCGTTCAACGGTCTGCCCTACCGACACATTAAGCGTATCGCAATGCGCATAATATGTCTGAAGCCCGTTGCCGTGGTCGAGTATGACGAGGTTGCCGTAGCCTCCGTACCAGCCTGAGAAACTGACCGTCCCGTGCGCCGCAGCGAAAATCGGGGTGCCACGAGGTGCAAGCATGTCCGCCCCAAAGTGCCCGCCGCCAATGCTACGGCTGAGATACCAGCTGTTAAGCGGCCTTCCGAGCGGCCCATCGCCTCCGCCGCCCCACCCATCGCTGGGACCGACATACGCCTCGCCACGCACCATTTGAGTGCCGACGAACACCACCTCGGGCTTGGGTTCTCTTATGACCTCAGACTCCGCCTCGACCTTTGAAGCGATTTCGCCATTGACCCATGTCACGAAATACGTCACCAAGCGTTCCCCTTCTTCACCCTCCTCTTTTGTTTCCCTCTGCCCAAGGAAGAGTTCGGGGGAATCTTCTTCAATCGTTTCATACTCGATGGTTTCGGTCACAATCTCATGGCCTTCAATCGAGTAGTTTATATAGGGGTTGTTCACCGTGATCGTGAACACGTCGCCATCTTCTATAATCAGGAAATTGTAATCAGGATAAGCAGCTCTGAGAGCATGCTCGCCAATCCCCAGCGCTTCCGCGATGCTCTCGGCGCTGTCGTCCTCCGTGGCGACATAAAGCCTCTCCTCCGTTTCGCCGGCAAGCAGGAAGTCTATGACGTCCTCAGGGTTTTGGGTGTTGATGTTGTTGAGTTCAGCCTTGATCCCCTCTATAACGACATCGTCCATGAACTCTCCAGTGTACTCACCGTCCACAGGCATATAGTAGTCCACGATTGCCTTGAGCACATCGCTCGCCTCTACCATGGTACTGAGCGTTGCCATCTCCTTCCCGTTGATTATGATGGTATAGAGTGTAGCCTTGACTGCATCATCATCAATCAACAAGTCGATGATGGCATCCATAAGGGACTCTTCGCCGCCGGGCTCTGCGTCGCTTACAGACCCATCGGCCTGCGGTTCCGGCACCGTCGTCAACGGCTGCTGTTGCGGTGCGATGACAGGCTCAAGCGAAACAATGGTGTCCTGGATGACTATTTCTGAGCTTTCTGTGCCTACCTGCTCGGAAATCCTTTCTCTCGCCTGCTGCAAGAGAGAGGCATATTGCTCCTCGTTCTCAACATAGCCAACAATCCTGCCGTCCACCATCACCGCAATAAGCTGCGAACCTATCAGCACCGTCGCCACCACAATCGCGGCAACCGCCGTTCCGCCTATTGCGGAAAGGCCTACCTTCGTCTTGCGCTCCATACGGGCTGCACGGTAGCGCGAAATCAGCATAAGACGCGGGCCTTCAAGCGTCACTACACCAAAGACCGTACGAGCCGCAAATGAAAAGCTGCCGCCGGCGCGCCTATCGACCGCCGGAGCAAAAGTAGTAACAATGCTCTTGCCAAACGAAACTATTGACTTCCAAATGACATAGCCGGTTATCTCCAGCCTGATAAGCATTTTTCGTGATATACTAGTCTTCCCTGACATTCTTCCTTCCTGCCTAAAACATAGGCTCTCACTTTCAATCAAATATTACAGTAAGATTACTATTTGAGTCAATATATGTCATTAATGTTTCACAAAAGCTTCACTTTGTGAAAATTTGAGATTTATTCCCTTATTTTATATATATTTCTTCGTTCTTCATCTTGGATATCTTCCCAAAGTTCATCCCGCAAATACTCGGGGTAGAGGTGATCGATCTCCGCAACCTCATCCCGCGAAAAAAATGAGATGCCATCCAGCACCTGCGACTCGCCGAGTTCGGGATCCCTGCCGAGCTCCAGGCTGCCGCCTATCACCTTGGCTTCAAAAAAATTTACGAACCTCTGACCCCGCTCGCCCGCTTCCTCGACGTGCCAGATCAGGCGTCCGACCTCCACTGCCAAGCCTGTTTCTTCCAAAGCTTCGCGGACGGCTGCGTCACGGCTCGTCTCGCCATCCTCTATCGCTCCGCCCGGAAGCATCCAGACATCCCTGCCCTCGTCATCGTAGTGATGCCGCACAAGCAGCACACGGCCTTCATCGTCGAACACCGCCACACGTACGCCGCCTGCCCACATATCAGCGTTCCTCGCCCACTTCACGGATGGCGCGGCTTATGGCCTCGGCCCCGCCAAGCCCTTCAACGTCATTGCTATGCCTGCGCTTGTACTCGACAAGCCCCTCGGCGGCCGTCTTGCCTACCGTTATGCGAATCGGTATCCCCCATATGTCCGCATCCTTGAACTTGACGCCGGGGCGCTCGTCGCGGTCATCTATCACGGCCTCGACGCCCGCCGCAAGCAGCCCTTCGTAAATCTCGTCCGCCATACGCACGGCTTCCTCGCCCGCGCTCTGCACCAAGCAGACGATCACATGGGCAGGAGCAACGGACATAGGCCAGATAATTCCGTTTTCATCGTGGTGCTGCTCCACGACCGCCGCCATGGTGCGCGTCACGCCGATGCCGTAGGAGCCCATCAATATAAGCCGCTCCTGTTGGTTTTCGTCCTTGTATGTGGCGCCCTGCGCCTCGCTGTACTTCGTGCCAAGCTTGAAAATCTGCCCGACCTCTATGCCCTTGGCGGCCGTAAGCGTCCCGCCGCAGACAGGGCAGGGGTCGCCGCTTCCCACGAGCTTGAGGTCGCATACGACGTCAGCCGTCCAGTCGCGCCCATAATTCACATTTGTATAATGACAGTCCTCTTTCAGCGCTCCTGCACATAGGTTCTTCAGGCCTGGTATCTCGCTGTCAGTGATTATGCGGCAGTCGTGCAAGCCGACAGGCCCCGTGAAGCCCGCCACGCTCCCTGTCAACAGGCCCATTTCCGCCTCGTCGGCAAACTCGATCAAATGCTCGCCGACGCCTCCGAGCGCGTTTCTTAGTTTTATAAGGTTCAGCTCGCGGTCGCCGCGGACAAAGACGCAGACATATTCCTTTATCGGGTACACCCCGTCCTTTTCCGCCTCGTCCCTCACCACGAGAAGCAACGCCTTAAGCGTCTGCTCCTTGGGCAGGTCGAGATATCCCGCAACCGCCTCTATCGTCTTGGTGCCGGGCGTATGCTTTTCTTCGAGCGCCATCATCGCATCTTCGCAAACGGCGGCATCCACGCCCTCCGCCTGCTCGGTCGTCGCCGCATAGTCGCAGGCGCCGCAATAGACGATCTCGCTTTCGCCATATTCGCCAAATGCCACAAACTCCTCGGTGTCCTTGCCGCCCATGGCCCCCGAATCCGCCGCCACCGGCCGGAACTCAAGCCCGCACCGCTTGAATACACGGTCGTATGCCGCCCGCATAAGCATATAGCTCTCGTGCAGCCCATCCGCGTCACGGTCAAAAGAGTAGGCGTCCTTCATTATGAACTCGCGGCCTCTCATCAGCCCATAGCGCGGGCGCGCTTCATCCCGGTACTTCAGCTGTATCTGGTAAAGGTTGCGCGGCAACTGGCGATATGAATCTATCTCGTTCCGCACTATGTCCGTAAAGACTTCCTCAGCGGTAGGCCCAAGCGCAAACTCGCGCCCATGCCTGTCCTTGACACGCCAAAGCTCTGGGCCGTACACAGACCAACGGCCGGACTCATGCCAAAGCTCCGCAGGCTGGATCGGCGATGTGATTATCTCCTGCGCGCCCGCCGCATCCATCTCCTCGCGTACGATCTGCTCTATCTTGCGTACCGTCCGCCACCCGAAGGTCATAAAATTGTAGACGCCCGACACGCTCTTGCGTATCATACCCGCCCTGATAAGCCATACGTGGCTAGGGATCTCCGCCTCGCTCGGCGCCTCGCGAAATGTCGTGAAATGCAGTTTTGATAATCTCATTTTCCTTGTTTGCCCTCCGCTTTCTCTTTTGATTCAAGCAATACGACCGCCTCTGCAGCGATCCCTTCTTCACGCCCCGTAAACCCTAGCCTCTCGGTCGTCGTAGCTTTCAGCGATATGCTTTCGTGGTCGGCGTTCAATATTTTTGCGAACATATGTTCGATAGATGCCTTATATGGCGTCATCCGTGGCCTCTCCGCCACAAGTACAAGGTCTGCGTTCACAAGCCTGTAGCCGCGCCTGTTCATCAGCGAAGCCACTTCGCCGAGCAGCGCCACGCTCGACGCCCCTTTATACGCAGGGTCCGTGTCGGGGAACATCCCCCCTATGTCGCCCTCGTGCATAGCGCCGAGAATGGCGTCCATAAGGGCGTGCGTAAGCACATCGGCGTCCGAATGTCCGTCAAGCCCCTTTTCAAAGTCTATCTCGATCCCGCCGAGCATAAGCGGCCGCCCCTCGCAGAAACGGTGTGCGTCAAAGCCGATGCCCACACGCAAAGCCATATCGTCCTGCGTGGTGATTTTCTTGTTCTCCGGCTCTCCTTCCACCAGGGCGACGCGACGACCCATCGCAAGCACAGGCGCTCCATCATCCGTGACTGCAAGCCCTTCCGCAAGCGCATATGCGTGGGCTTCCCGAATCGCTTTATAGCCAAAGCCCTGCGGCGTCTGTGCAGCCTTAAGGCGTTCGCGGCTTGGGCATTCCTCAGCGAACCCGCCATCGCCGCATACGTATACCGTTTCCTTGACCGGCATCACCGGCACCGCCGCCCCATGTCCATATGCCGCCTCAAGCACGCGTTCTATCACCTCGATGCTTACGAACGGACGTGCCGCATCGTGTATCAGCACAAGCCCGTCCTCGTCGCTGCTCTCCTCGTCGCCCGCCGCAATCGCATTCAGCCCCGCACGCACGGATGCCGCCCTGTCCCCGCCGCCGCATACGACGCTCACCCGAAACCCATTCCCTAGCTCGCGCCCTATCATCTCCTGCGTCTGCGCCTCCTCCCCCTCCGGCACCACAAAGACTATCTCGTCCGCATAGCCGCACGACAAAAAAGGCTCCGCGGCCGCCGAAATCATGCTTACGCCCCCTACGCGCAAAAACTGCTTTGGCCTCTCCGACCCAAACCGCGTCCCCATACCGCCCGCGGCGATTATTATGGTTACATGCCTGCCCTTATACATCGTTACGCATTCTGCTTGAGCCGCCCAAAGATCATGCGTCCGGCAGCCGTCTGAAGCACGCTCGTGACCGCCACGTCCACCGTGTTGCCTATTTTCCCCCGTCCGTCCTCGACCACTATCATGGTCCCGTCATCGAGGTATGCGACCGCCTGCCCCTGCTCCTTGCCCTCTTTGACGAGATAAAGCTTCAGCTCCTCGCCCGGCAGCACTACAGGCTTGAGGTTGTTCGCAAGCTCGTTTATATTGAGCACGCCCACCCCCTGTATCTGCGCGACTTTGTTTAGGTTGAAGTCGTTCGTGACCACCTTGCCCTTGAGGCTCTTTGCGAGCTTCAGCAGTTTCATGTCCACTTCGGCCGCTTCGCTCAGCGACTTGTCGCCTGCGGTCTGGTAGATTTCGATGCCGAAGTCGCTCTGCATACGGCCTAGCACGTCAAGCCCGCGCCGCCCTCGCACACGTTTCAGATCGTCGCTACTGTCCGCGATATGCCGCAGCTCCACCAAGACGAAGTCAGGTATTATTATTCGGCCTTCCACAAAATCCGTCGTCAATATGTCGGCGATGCGGCCATCGATGATGACGCTCGTGTCAAGCACCTTGGGCGAAGCCATGCCGCTTTTTGAGGATGATGCTCTCGATTGCGGTGCCGTGCGACCCATGACTGCATCGTCCCGCATACGGACAAAAACCGCTATGATGTCCTTGCCCTTGCGCCTGCCTATCACCACGCCCAGCCAGACAAAAACCAAGTACACGACGACTGTGACCACCACTGCCATCGAGGTATTGCGAATATTGATAATGTTCACGATCGGGCTGGCAACGAGATAAGCTATCACAAGTCCGATGATGAGACCGGCGACACTCGTCAGAAGCTCAGTCGTAGAGAGATTGAGTATCTCTTTGTCGAGACGGCTTGCCGTCTTTGCGCTCTGTTTGACGAAGACGGGAAATAATAAAAATAGTAGTAGTGCGAAAACGACGCCGCTCGCGATCGTAATGACCGCAAGTGTGGTGCCGGAAAAACCTCCAAGGAAATCTATTGATCCGTTCTCTGAGACATACCTCAAAAGCTGAAAAACGCCTACGCCCAACAAGAACCCAATACCGGTGACGCCACCCCTTATTAAATTTTTGAACATTTTAGTAAGCCATCACCGCCTTTTCTATCTGTGCAATCAGCTCGGCTTCCCCCTTGCCGCATGCAAGCGTCAGTTCGCTGATCAATATTTGTTTCGCGTTCGAGAGCATCTTTCGCTCACCCGTCGACAGCCGTTTTTCGCTGTCAACCCTCATAAGGTCTCTCACCACCTCCGCGACATAAATTATCTTGCCTGTCTTCAGTTTTTCGAGATTGTCGCGATATCGCCTGTTCCATATCTTCGCCATCTCGGTCGACTCGCCTCTTAGTGTGTCATGAACCCCGTCCACATCCGACTTAGGTATTATCTGGCGCACGCCTACCTGGGACGCACGATCACAAGGGACCATTATGCGTATCCCGTTTTGCGGTATCAAAAGCACGTAGTAGTCGCAACTCTCGCCCATCACTTCGCGCTCCTCGATTGCTTCAATCATGCCGGCGCCGTGCATGGGATATACGACATTCTCGCCCACCGAAAACATCAGCACTCCTTTCTCTCGCTACGGCAAGTCCTTATATTGTAGCATATATATGGCCGTTTGTGCTATTATTATAGCAATCAACGGAGGAGCATATTATGGCAAGAGTGCTAATTGTGGACGACGAGCAAAAAATCCGCGAGGTGATAAAGGAATATGCGGAGTGGAACGGTTATGAAGTAGGCGAGGCGACAAACGGCATGGAAGCCGTCGAACTCTGCAAAGAGAACGATTACGACGTGATAATCATGGACGTGATGATGCCTAAGCTCGACGGGTTTTCTGCCGTCAAGGAGATTAAGAAAATCAAGGACATCCCCGTCATCATGCTGTCGGCCAGAGCTGAGGAGTACGACAAGCTCTTTGCCTTCGAAGTAGGCGTCGACGACTATATGATAAAGCCCTTTTCCCCAAAGGAGCTGATGGCGCGCATCGCTGTCGTCGTGTCCCGTACGTCGCCTCAGGAAAACACAGAGGACAGGCTTGTTTTTGACGGGCTCGTTATCGATATCCTTGCCCGCGAAGTGACGATAGACGGTGAAAAAATAGCCCTTACACCCAAAGAGTACGACTTGCTCGTGTACTTGGTGCAGAACAAAAACATAGCCCTGTCACGCGAGGTGCTGCTGTCGGATATATGGGGATACGATTTCGGTGACGTGCGCACCATCGACACGCATATCAAGAATCTCAGAAACAACCTCAGGGCGCATAGGGACAAGATTATCACCCTAAGAGGCGTGGGATACAAGTTTGAAGCCTGAGGACAGTAAGCAAAGCGTTTTTGGAAGGTTGCTGGGCACATTGCTCAGCGCCGTGGACCCGGGAAGCCTCAAGATACGGCTTTGGGGATACTTCGGCTTGTTCGCCGTCATTCTGGTGATTATACTCTGGATACTTCAGGTCGTATTCTTCAATTACTACTATGAAAACATGAAGGCACGCGAGACCCAACAAATAGTGGCGGAGATAGAAAGCATGTTCCAAAGGGAGGAATCGCTTTCAAGCATACGCTCCTATATAACTTCAATCTACAGGGAGAGCGGCATCTTCATACAAGTGGAGCAGGAGGGCGGGGTGCCCTTGGTCATACCGTTTGTCAATTTCGAGGTCACAACCACCGTCACGGACGCCGACGGGAACATAATAGAGGAGATACCTGCCCATAGGCCTGGAACCTTTTACCCGACCGTATACCGTGCTGCTCTCGACAACCTGAAAGACCAGCTTATCGAGAGCGGGACAAACAGCATCATCAAGCAGACGGTGGAACCAGACACCAACAGAAAAACCCTTGAGTACGCAGTATTTCTTGAGTCACCGGACTATATGCCTTATGATGGAGGGCGTCTTATACTCTATATGTTCTCGCCGCTCTACCCGCAGGAATCGACATCACAGATACTCACCGACCAGCTTGGTTATGTCACGATCATCGCGGTGTTGCTATCCATAGCGCTCGGATTCTATCTGTCGCGAATGATCACAAAACCTCTCACTGAAATCGCGGGGCGCGCGGAAGACCTTGCCGCCGGCAATTACGACATCGACTTCCCCGTCTCGCACTATTCTGAAATCATGCGATTGTCGGACACGCTCTCAATAGCGGCGAGCGAGCTTGCGGAGACGCGGAATATGCAACGGGATATCATCGCAAACGTGAGCCACGACCTGAGAACCCCCCTTACGATGATACGCTCCTATGCGGAAATGATAGGAGACCTTTCCGGCGACGATCCCGAAAAACGTGCCGAGCATCTGCAAGTCATACTTGAGGAAGCCGACCGTCTCAGTGCCATGATCGCCGAGTTCCTCGACATATCGAAGCTCCAGACCGGCGAACTGCCGCTCAACCGCACCGCGTTCTCGCTCAAGGAGCTTATCCAGGCTACCACAGGCGCATACCAGGCCTATATTGAGCATGACGGCTACACCCTTACATTCACATATAGCGGCGAAGGCGTCGTACGCGCTGACGAGGCCCGCATAAAGCAAGTCCTCGACAACCTTATCTCAAACGCCCTGAAATACGGCGGCAAGGACAAGACTGTCAAAATCAGCATGTTTGAAAGAAACGAATATGTACACGTTGAGGTGACAGACCACGGCATAGGCATACACAAACGTGACCTCAAACGCGTATGGGACAGATACTACCAGACAAGCGCGCACCACTCACGCTCAGACAGCACAGGCCTCGGGCTCTCCATCGTCAAGGAGATACTCGTCCTGCACGGCGCGAAATTCGGAGTGGAATCGGCCGTCCGCCGAGGCTCCACTTTTTGGTTCGAGATACCCACGGACGGCTCGGACGCATACGAAGGCGATGGGAAGTGATTGCATGGCGAAGAAGGCTGAAAGCGTTTTCATATGTTCGGAATGCGGGTTTGAAAGCCCCAAATGGATGGGGCAATGCCCATGCGGGGCGTGGAACGCCTTTGCGGAGGAACGCATAAGGCCTGTCTCCGCCTCGACAGGAGGGCAGAGGGGGCAAAGAGGGATGCCTGCAGGAACGGGGCATATGCCTTCCGGCGGCGCAGCGAAGCCCGCCCCCCTCGGTTCGGTCACCTCAGGCACAGCCGACCGCATCGACACAGGGATCGGCGAGCTCAACCGCGTCCTCGGCGGCGGGCTTACCAAGGGCACGCTTACGCTTATCGCAGGCGAGCCTGGCATCGGCAAGTCCACCCTTATACTCCAGACGGCCATACAGATAGCCCGCCAAGGCATGGTGGCGCTATACGTCTCCGGCGAGGAAAGCGCCGAACAGATACGTATGCGCGCCGACCGTATCGCAGACGAATCCATCCCGCCGTCGCTTATGGTCATGGCGGAGACAAATATAGACGCAGTGGCGGATGCGGTGACGGACACGTCGCCCTCCTTCCTTATAATAGACTCGATACAGACCATGTACGCAGATGACATAACAGGCGCGGCAGGCGGCGTTTCGCAGATTCGCACCTGCACGGACGTCCTTATGCGAATAGGCAAGAACAGGAATATCCCTGTCTTTATAGTGGCGCACGTCACCAAGGCAGGCGAGCTTGCCGGCCCCAAGGTCATCGAGCATCTTGTAGACTGCGTGCTCGCCTTTTCTGGTGAACGCAGCCAAGGCTTTCGCCTGCTTACGGCAAGCAAGAACCGCTTCGGCACAACGAGCGAAGTGGGCGCCTTTGATATGCGCGAGGAGGGGCTTGTGGAGATAGCGGATCTCTCAGGCTCTTTGCTCGACGGCCCACTCGGCAAGACCGAGGGCACCATAGCCACCGCCGTCTATGAAGGCACGCGCCCGCTGCTTATGGAGATACAGGCGCTTACCGCCAGCGCAGGCACAGGCTTCCCAAGGCGCTCGTCCATCGGCGTGGAAGCCGCTCGCCTCAGCATGATACTCGCCGTGCTGGAGAAGAAAGCCCGCTTGGATCTCTCGTCCGCGGACGTATATCTCAACGTCGTGGGCGGCCTAAAGCCCGAAGGCACGTCGGCGGATTTGGCGGCGGCGCTCGCCATCTGGTCGTCCGCCAAAGGCGTCATAGTGCCCGCAGGCGTCGTCGCCGTAGGCGAGGTAGGGCTCGCAGGCGAGATACGCTCGGTTCGGGGTGCGGACAAGATGGTGTCAGAGGCCGCCGCCCTCGGCTTCAACCGTTTTATATTGCCCGCAAAAAACATCGAAAAACTAAAAACCCCGGCAGGCCTGCGCCTTACCGGGGTCTCGAATATTCAGGAAGCCATCGCCTTATTGCAAGTCTAGGCTATTCCTTATCCTGCGACGCCCTGTAGTCGTCCTTCACCTTTTGCGAGATGGTCGCCGGCACCTCGTCGTAACGCTCAAAATCCATCGTGAAGCTTCCGCGCGCCTGCGACATAGAACGAAGATTTATGGCGTACTTGAACATCTCGGCCTGCGGCGCCTCGGCGATAAGCTTCGTCACGCCGCCGCCCTGCGGCTCCGAGCCGAGTATACGGCCGCGCCTTTTGCTCATGTCGCCCATAACATCGCCTTGGTACTCGTCCGGCACCGTAATCTCCACCTTCATGATGGGTTCGAGCAGGATGGGATTGGCTTCCTCCATGCCCTTTTTGAAAGCAAGTGACGCGGCGATTTTGAACGCCATCTCGTTTGAGTCCACATCGTGATACGACCCGTCATAGAGAGTGGCCTTGATATTGACGACCCTTGAGCCGGACAGCGGACCCTTCTGCATGCTCTCGCGCAGCCCTTTCTCGACCGCCGGCACATACTGCTTGGGCACCGAACCGCCGAACAGCTCCTCGCCAAACTCAAACTCTTCCGGCGACGGGGCGAACTTTATATGCACATCGCCATACTGGCCTGCACCGCCGCTCTGCTTCTTGTGCTTGCCTTGCACGTCTGCCGAGCCTTTGATGGTTTCGCGGTACGGAACCTTGGGGTCTATAAGTTCCACATCCACGCCAAAGCGGTCTTTCAGCTTGGCTGTAAGTATGCCTATCTGGATCTCGCCCTGCCCGCCAAGCAGCGTCTGGCTTACTTCGGGGTTGCGCTCCACGACAAAGGACGGATCCTCCTCGCGCAGGCGCCCAAGGCCTGTACCGACCTTCTCGTCCTCGCCCTTCGCCTTGGCGGCGACAGCCATAAAGAGTGACGGCCTCGGGAAATCTATCGCCGGGAACTTCACCACAGCGCCCTTGTCGCATATGGTATCTCCTGTGCGCGCGACTCCCAGCTTCGTCGCCGCAAATATGTCGCCGGCCACGATCTCCACCGCTTCTTCCACGTTCTGCCCGCGCATATAAGATATGTTACCAATCTTTTCGGGCTTTTCCTCGGTGGAATTAAACAGTTCCACGCCCTTCGCGACCTTGCCGCGCACAAGCTTCACAAGCGATATCTTGCCGCTGCGCGTTTCAAGCGTCTTGAACACCAGAGCCGCCACAGTCCCCGAAGAGTCACACTCCACTTCAGCAGCCTCGCCCTTGGCATCCTCCGCCTTCAAAGCCGCAACGGCCGTCGGCGCCGGCACGTACTTCAATATGGCATCCAGGAATTCCTTGATGCCCTCCTGGTTGATGGCGCTCGCCTGAAGCACTATGGCGATATCGCCTGAAGATATCCCGTTCGACAAACCTTGGGCAAACTCCGCGTCCGTAAAATCGTCGCCCGAGAAAAACTTCTCCATAAGTTCCTCGTCAGTTTCGGCGATGGCCTCGTTGAGCGCGTCCTTGTCGTCGAGCGTCGCCACTGAGGTGCCGAATTTCGCCTTGAGCTGCGAGATGACTTCTTCCACGTTCACGTTTTCCTTGTCGGTCTTGTTTATAAGGAAAATTCGGGGCGTCCCGTTCTTCTTGCAGATATTCCACGCCTTCTCGGTGCCGACCTGCACGCCGCCCGAGGCATCGACCACGATCACTGCCGCTTCTGCCGCACGTATCGCGCTGCTCACCTCGCCCGCAAAGTCAAAGAAGCCCGGTGTGTCCAGAAAGTTTATCTTTGTCTTCCCGTACTCCACAGGCACAACGGTCGTCTGAATCGAGTAGCCCTTCTCCTTCTCCATCTTCTCGTAGTCGGACACGGTATTGCCGTCCTCCACCTTGCCCATCCTGCTGACGGCGCCGGTCTGCATCAAAGCAGCCTCAATCACCGTCGTCTTGCCCGCACCGCCGTGGCCGAGCATTATCACGTTCCTGATCTGTTCGCTGGTATAACCTTTCATTCTTTCATCTCCTAAAAATACAGCACTCTGAAAATGCGCATAACTCACACGCCCAGATATACTATCATCATTTTGAGAATAATAAAAGGTTGTTTCTTTGATTTTAGTCCGGTTTTTGGGTTTTGGCGGCGAAAAGCCGTGCGGCGGCGGCCGTCACACCCACCGCAATGGCCAAACGCACTATGCTTATCACAAAAGCGTTGCCGCCGGCCACCGTAAAAAGATATGTGACTTCGATTATGCCGTGGCACGAAAAAAGGAAAATGCCAAGCAATGTGATGTCCCGCTTCGGCAGCGGTTGCGAGCGGTTGAGTTCCATAATGGCACCCGCACCATAGGTCACGCCAAGCAGCAGCCCGATAATAAGGGGGAGCAGCGCGTCCTGTCCAATCCCGAGAAGCCTGCAGACCGGCGCCAACTTTTCAGCGATCATATGTACTATTTTATAGGCGATCATGATTTCGATAACAATCATCATAGGTATTACTATCCGCAGAATTGTGAGGCAGATATTCAGCACCCCGAATCCAATCGCAGGGAGGATTGCGCCCCAGTCAAAATCCAAGGTCAGTTCGCCCGCTATCGAAACAGGCGCAGACGTAAACGCAGCGGATGCCCCGCTGGAGTAAGCCGACATCAATAGGGCAACGAGGATTCCGGTCGCCACTGCCAGCACAAACCGGAACAGCATAGTCCTCCACGGCGGTAGCCCTATTTTTCGCGCGACTACCGTTTCGACCGGAATGCTGTGAAAGCACAGGCTTATCATCGCAATAATTGTTATATGCACATGGCTGAACGAAAATGCGCCCATAGCTGCCACGACCCCGTATTCATCGGAAAAGACGCCTGTGATAAGGGGTACCACCGCTTCGCCCGGCAACGCAAAGATACGCATCGCCGGCTCCACTGCGCCTGCAAGCCACAGATATGCGCCGGTATACCCCACCAAAACGACGATTATGTAGACCGGCACCACAATCCGCAACAACATGCCGGCAGTCCGCAGCCCCTTGAACGCTCCGCTTTTCACCAAGTGCAGCATACTCACACCTTATAATGGCTTCATGGTCGGGAATAAAATGATATCGCGTATCGACGGCGCATCCGTCACAAGCATCACAAGCCTGTCGATGCCGATTCCGAGGCCGCCCGTCGGAGGCATCCCCACTTCCAAGGCATTCACAAAGTCCTCGTCCATAGGGTGCGCCTCGTCGTCGCCGCGGGTCGCCGCCGCCTGCTGCTCCTTGAAACGCTGAAGCTGGTCTATCGGGTCGTTCAGCTCCGAGAATCCGTTCGCTATCTCCCAGCAATTCACGTAGGCTTCAAAACGCCTAGTGATACGCGGGTCTTCTGGGTCGCGCTTGGACAGCGGGCTTATCTCTACAGGGTGCCCGGTGACGAAAACAGGGCCGTCAAGACCGTCCTCGCAATACTTCTCAAAAAGTTCGGCGATGATATGCCCGCGGGTAAGCGAACGTATGTTTTCCAAGTCATATGGCTTCGCTGCTTCGCGGGCCTCCTCGTCAGTGTCGATGGCGTCAAAATCCACCCCCAGCTTTTCCTTGACCAAGTCCTGCATCCTGACCCTTGCCCAAGGCGGATTTAGGTCAAAGGTCTTGCCCTGGTACTCGATGACGGCCGTGCCATTCGCCGCTATCGCCGCACGCGAGGCGACCTCCTCGGTAAGGCGCATCACATCCTCCATCTGTCCGTATGCCTGATAAAGCTCCATGGACGTGAACTCCGGGTTGTGATTCCTGTCCATGCCCTCATTGCGGAACATCTTGCCCATCTCGTATACGCGGTCAAAGCCGCCGACTATAAGGCGCTTCAGAAACAGCTCGTTCGAAATACGCAGCTTCATGTCTATGTCGAGCGTATTATGATGCGTTTCGAAAGGCCTTGCGTTCGCACCGCCCGCAATGATTGTAAGTATCGGAGTGTCGACATCGAGAAAGCCTTCGTCTTCCTCAAGATATCTCCTTATTTCGCGTATGACAAGCGCACGCTTTTTGAATACTTCGCGCACTTCGGGATTCACGATAAGGTCAACATATCGCTGGCGGTAGCGCAAATCCGGGTCTTTCAAGCCCTGCCATTTGTTCGGCAGTATCTGCAGGCTTTTTGCAAGCAGCTCCACCTCCTCCGCCTTGACGGAAATCTCACCATGCCGTGTACGGAATACGCTTCCTCTCACCCCTACAATATCGCCGATATCGTAGGTCAGGAAAACGTCGTACTCCCCATCAGGTATGCCGTCTTTACGCACATAGACCTGTATCTTTCCCTCGGAGTCTGCCACATCTATAAATGAAGCCTTGCCCATATGGCGGTTTGCCATAATGCGGCCCGCTATCTGTACGCGTATCGGCTCGTCGTCCGGCGTTTCAGCCAAGCCTGCTTCCTCGCGCTCACGCTCACGGGCTTCGAAATCACGCACGGCAACCGTGCTCTTATGGGTCACTTCAAAGCATTCCGCCAAGAAAGGATCGCGGCCGCTTTCGCGCAGTGCCGTAAGCTTTTCGCGGCGTATCTGCCGCATCTCATTCAGTTCTTCAAAGGATAGTTCCCGTTCTTCCTGATTATCCAATTGACAATATCTCGTACTTGGCCGCACCGTCCGGCAGCTTCACATCAACCTTATCCTTGACCCTCTTGTCTATAAGAGCGGCGCCGACCGGGCTCACGTTGGAGATTTTCCCGTGAATCGGATCCGCCTCGCTCGAGCTGACAATAATGTATTCAACCGCCTCTTTCGACCCGACTTTACGGATCTTGACTTTATGCCCAATCCGGATCACATCGGTCTTTGTATCCTCTTGAATAACTTTTGCGTTCTTGATAAGCGACTCCAGTTCACCGATTCTGTATTCCAGCTCGGCCTGCTCGTTTTTTGCCGCATCGTATTCCGAGTTCTCGGAAAGGTCTCCGTACGCGATGGCCTCCTTGAGCCTTTCCGCGATATAGGGGCGCTTGACCGTCCTAAGCTCATCAAGCTCCGCAACCTTCGCAGCATAACCGTCTTTTGTTAAAAGTATTTCTTCCGCCATATGTGATAATCCTCCATGCGCCATAAACGCCTGCTAAATTCCTGCGGGCACATTGTATCATATTTTTGGCAACGTGATACAATATGTGAATGAACAAAATCGGCTTTATCGGTGCGGGCAAGGTCGGCTGGTCGTTCGGTCGGCATATAAAGGAGAACTGCGGCGGGCTCTACGAGGTCTGCGGCTATTATAGTCTTAGCGCGGATTCAGCGCGTGCGGCGGCTGAGTTCGCCAACGGGCGGGCTTTCGGAAGCCCAGCAGAGCTGGCCGCTGAATGCGATTTATTGTTCTTGACCGTACCGGATGGGCAGATCGCAGGCGTATGGGCGGCCTTGGCGGAGGCCCTGCCTTCCAATCGTGATGCCGCATTATACGTCGCGCATTGCAGCGGCAGCCTGAGCACAGAGGTCTTTGAGCCAAAGCCGCCTGGCGTGTCTTTCGGCTCGATCCACCCTTTGCAGGCCGTCCCGGATCGCCATACCAGCTACAAAAAATATTTCGGTGCGGCCTGCACCATAGAAGGCGACCCCGCTTTTATTGATTTTGTTTCAGGCCTCCTTAAAGCGCTCGGCAATCCTTTCAGCGAAGTGGACGCTTCCAAAAAAATGCTCTACCACGCAGCTTGTGCCATAATCTGCAACCTCTCATGCGCCCTGACCTATGTAGGTGCGGAGGTCTTTGAATCATGCGGCCTCGATACAGACTTCGCAAATAGCTCTTGGCGCTCATACTATCTTAAAAATGCGGAAAGCATCTCGGACGTCGGCGCCGTCCAGGCCCTCACCGGCCCCGTCGAACGCTGCGACACCGCGACCGTCGCCAGCCATCTTGATATACTCTCAGACGATACACGCGAAATCTATGTCTTGCTGTCGCGCACCCTCGTAGAGATGGCGAAGCAGAAAAACCCCAGTCGCGACTACTCGGAAATGGTTTCATTGCTATGGAAAAAACAATAATCCACGATCCAGGCGAAATTCGCAGGCTTTCTGCCTCTGCCCGCAGGCATGGCGAGAGCATCGGCCTGGTCACGACGATGGGTGCGCTCCACGAGGGTCACCTCTCGCTAGTCCGGCGTGCAACCGACGAAAATGACACCGTGGTGGTGAGCATATTTGTCAACCCTATGCAATTCGACGATCAAAACGACCTTGCCGCCTACCCCAAGACGCTGTCCGCCGATGCCGATGCGGCTTTTTCCGCAGGAGCGAATATCGTCTTTGCGCCGAGCGTGGAGCATATATATCCCGATGGCTTCTCTACCTTCGTCGACATGACGGGGCCCTCGGAGCGTCTATGCGGCTCCTCGCGCCCCTCCCACTTCAAAGGCGTTCTTACCGTGGTTGCCAAGCTGTTCGGCATATGCGCCCCTGACCGCGCATACTTCGGCGAAAAGGACGCGCAGCAGCTTGCCATCGTAAAGAAGATGGCGGACGAGCTATCCATACCCGTGGAAGTCGTAGGGTGCCCTACCATCAGGGAGGCGGACGGGCTCGCTATGAGCTCAAGGAACGCAAGGCTTTCAGCAGACGAACGCGCCGCCGCTCTCTGCCTGTACAAATCCCTTGCCGAGACAAGAACCTTGTTCGATGCCGGCGAAAAAGACGCCAGGAAGCTCACGGCTCACCTTGCGGACGGCATTGAAGCCACGCCGCTCGCCCGCCTAGACTATGCCACTATTGTGGATCCTCTCACCTTTGAACCGCCCATAGGCAGGCCTGCCCGCCCAGGCGACTTGCTTATGCTCGCCGCATATATAGGCGATGTCCGCCTTATCGACAATATGAAGCTGCAAGCGCCCCTTATCCTCGCGTCCGCCTCGCCCCGCCGCACGGAGATACTTGCGGCGCACGGCCACAAGCATGTGGTCATACCCGCCGATGCGGACGAGACCATAGCTGATGACAGCCCCCTTACCCCCGCGGAGGTCACCATATATCTAGCGGAGCTGAAAGCCGATACGGTGCTAGGCAATCTGGACCCCAAGGACTGGCCCGATGGATGCAGGGTCTTGGGGGTCGATACCATCGTCTACAAGGACCGCATAATAGGGAAGCCCGTGGACGAAGCGGACGCCCTCTCTATCCTGCGGTCGCTCAAAAATGGCGTACACGAAGTAATAAGCGGAGCCTGCCTCATCCACGCCGTCCCTGACAATGGGCAGGCGGGCGGCGGCGATGACGAGGCGGGCGGCCGCTTCCGCGTCACTGAAAGACATAGCTTCGCCGATATCACCACCATACGCCTCGGCGACTATACCGACGAGGAAATCCTTGCCTACGTGCGGGCGAACCCGCCCTACGACAAATCAGGCTCATACGCCATCCAGAGCGAATGGGGGCGTCATGTGCTGGAGCTATGTGGCGATATTGAAAACGTGATTGGGTTGCCGTATCAGAGGCTGTCCACGTACTTGTGACGCCACGTTCACCCTTCCAGCAGCATTATCGCTTCCGGCGCCACCCCCAACGCCCCCACTCCGCTCACGTCTGCGTCGCGTCCGACTATCCACCACATCCGGCCTGTGCCCCCCGCCGCCTTGAAGATGACATCTTTCTCAAACGGCCCGTCTATCTCGTCAAGCCGCTCGATAGCAAAGACGTTTGGGCTCCCGCCTGCCCCCATCGCACCCCCATCCGCAGCCATAAAATCATGCGCCCGTATTCCTGCGAACGCATGTTCGTCAAGCACGGTCTCCGCCGTCCGCAGCTCCACCCCCCAGTCCTTTGCATAAAAGCTCCGCTCGCCCGTCCTCTCTATCGCCGAGATATTTTTGCATCCCGTGATACGTGCCGCCCTCACATTGCCTGGCTTTGAAAACACCTCACGTATAGACCCCGCCGCCGCAGGCCGCCCCCCGTCGAGTATAACCAAATCGTCCGCAAGTCTGTACGCCTCGTCACGGCTATGCGTCACAAGCACCACGCTCCCGCCATAGTCACGGATGATACGCTTGAGCTCCGCCTGCATATTCTCGCGCAAGAAGGCGTCGAGCGCCGAAAAAGGCTCGTCAAGCAGAAGCGCCTGCGGCCTGTATGCGAATATCCGAGCGAGCGCCGCACGTTGCTGCTCGCCGCCGGAAAGCTGCACCGGGTAGCGATCGGCAAGCCCCTCTATCTCATAGCGTGCGAGCAAGGCATCCACTTCCGCATTCCGCCCTGCAACGTCCCCGCGGTGCGCTATGGCGATATTCTGCCTTACGGTCATATTCGGGAACAGCGCATAGGACTGAAACAGATATCCCACGCCCCGCTCCTGCGGTCGCAGGTCTACCTTCGCCGCGCTGTCGAACAGCACGCGCCCGTCCAGCTTTATTACGCCCTCGTCTGGCGAGATAAGCCCCGCGATGCATTTGAGCGTCATGCTCTTGCCGCTCCCCGATGCGCCGAGCAACGCAAGCGTCCCCTGCTCCGAGGAAAACGCCGTTTCAAGCTCGAAGCCCTTGTACTTTTTCCTTACATCCACATAAAGGCTCATCTGCGCGTCCTCAACCTATATCTGCCCCACCGGGCCTCCGTGAAAACATTCAGGCTCCACACAAAGAGAAACGACACCAATACCAAGATTATTATATAGCCATATGCCTCCTCCTCGCGGCCACCCATCACTGCGGAATAAATCGCAAGCGGCATAGTGCGTGACACGCCCGCGATATTCCCTGCAATCATAATGGTGGCGCCGAACTCGCCAAGGGCCCGCGAAAACGAAAGTATCGTCCCCGAAGTTAGCCCCGGCGCGGAGAGCGGGATAAGTATCTTTGTCGCGATCTTCCTCTCGGACAGCCCTATGGTGCGGGCTGCCTCAAGGTAGACGGGGTCCACCTGCTCGAAGGCCGCCCTTGCCGAGCGGTACATCAGCGGAAGCGAAATGACCACGGCGGCAAGCACGGTCGCCTCCCAATTGAACACCAGCTTTATGCCAAGCTCCGCCAAAAACGCCCCAAGCGGACGGTTCACCCCAAATAGATAAAGCAGGAAAAAACCCGCCACGGTCGGCGGCAGCACGAGCGGCAGCGTAAGCAATGCGTCAAGCACCGCCTTGGAATGCTCGTTCTTCATGCGGCAGACTTGGTACGCCAAGACCGTCCCTATCACAAAGGTGAAAAGGATCGCCACGGACGCCGTCTTTAGCGATAACAAAACCGGTGTTATATCCATCCCGTCAATTCTATCATACAAGCGCTAAAATATGAGGTTATCCGGCGCAGGGAATATCACTCGACCCCACGCCGGATAATAGAGAAGAAACTTACATCTTACAGGGTGCTGAACCCGTAGGAACGGAACACGCCGAGCGCCGCCGGGCTTTGCAAGAAATCCATAAACGCATGTGCCGCCTCCGCCTTGTCACCCATGCCAGCTTGTAGCCCTATGGGATAGTACACTGGCGTCACAAGGGTGCCCTCGGGCGCGGACGCGATCACCCTCACCCTGTCCGGCATGCTCGCCGCATCGGTCATATAGACTATGCCGACCTCTGCGCTCCCCTCGGCGACCCACGCAAGCACCTCGGTCACATTTGTCCCATGGCTGGCCTTCGCCTCAACCTCGCCCCAGACCCCAAGGCTCGTCAGGACTTCTTCCGCGTACTGCCCCGCAGGGACGCTGCCGGGGTCGCCTATACCGATGCTGGCAGCGAGCATAATATCTTCATAACCCGTCACTTCCGTCTCCGTATTGATTCCCGTGATAAGCACGACTTCGTTTTCGAGCAGGTTCACGGCAGTGGAGCCGTCAATAAACCCTCCATCCACAAGCGCGTTCATCTGCCTTGTGGCCGCCGAGAAGAACAGCTGTGCATCAAGGCCTTCCTCTATCTGCGTCTGCAATCTGCCTGAGCTGTCATAAACGCCGACGACCCTCACGCCTGGATATTCCGTATTGAACAGCGGTATCAATTCTTCTACAAAGGCGTTCTCAAGGCTCGCCGCCGCCGCAAGCATTATCTCGCCTGTCAGTTCAGGCTCGGGCACCGGCTCAGGAGCTGGTGCAGGGGCAGGTGCAGGGGCAGGTGCAGGCTCCTCCGCCGGAGCAGGCGTCCCGCAGCCCGCCAAACCCGCCACAACAGCAGCCACCATAACAAGCGCCAATAATGTTTTCATTCGTTTTTTCATAGCCATAAGCCTCCTTATAGCCACAATCCTACCACGCCCAACCACACAAGTATGTTGGCACGCCAACATTTGCTGTTTATATATCGGAATTATTTATGAATGTAATACGCAGAAATTTTCGTGAAGGTCAAGGCACACCGCAACGAGCCGACGCAAGCGTACTAGACGTACGTGCGCGAGGCGAGTGAGGAGCAACGCAGAGATTCGCGGAAATAGCGCGTATTAAACCGCGCCGAAGCCGCACGCGGGGAATATGCACTCCTTACAGCTCAAACACAGCCCCCCTGCCGCGAGCCCATTGATATCCTCCAAACTTACGCGCAGCCCTGCCATCACGCGCGGCAGCACCAGATCAAGTATCGTCCGCTTCGCGTGCATCACGCACCCCGGCAGCCCGAGTATCGCCGCATCCCCCAGATACGCCACCATAAACATAGCCCCCGGCAGCACCGGTGCCCCATAGGAAACGACCTCCGCACCCGTATTCTTTATCGCAAGCGGCGTACGGTCGTCAGGATCCACGCTCATCCCTCCCGTGACAAAGACCACGTCCGCCCCATTCTCAACCATCCGCATAATCGCGTTCGTCGTCATTTCTGGGTTGTCGGGCACCTTGAGATTGCCTATGTCCTCTACGTCAAAATCCTCAAGCTTCTCTCGCACTATCGGCGTAAAGCCGTCCTCGATAAGCCCCTCAAAGACCTCGCTGCCCGTCGTAACTATCGCCACCCGCTTTCGCAAATACGGCAGGATGGCAAGCACCGATGAAGGAGCAGCCGCCTGACAGACTTCATCCATCCGCTCCGCTGAAATCGCCAGCGGTATTATCCGCGTGCCCGCAAGCTTGTCCCCCGGCCTCACTGGCGACAGGTCGTGGCGCGTCGCAACCATCACTTCACCGAACGCATTCAGTACGGCAAGCTTTTCCTTGTCCACACGCAGCAGCCCACTCCTGTCCGCAAACAGCTCTATCTTCCCTTCCTTGACCTCGCCGCGTATCAGCTCATCGCCCCCCACCAAGGACGCCAAAACAGCAGCCGCTTCATTCTCATGCAGCACGCTGCCGTCGTTTTCCCAAACATATAAGTGCGACTTCCCGACCTTCAGCAGTTCCTCTATGTCTTCCTCGCGAACCACATGGCCTTTCTTGAATGCGACCGATTTCTCCCCGCCCGGTATTATCCGCGTGATATCATGCGAAATGATATGCCCTACGGCATCCTGCGTCCTTATCTCTTTCATTGCCCCTTGGGATTGCTACGAGTCATCCCCGCGCAGAAACTCAGGTATGGGAAACCCTTCGCCGTCAACGCTTGCGTCACTTTCATCTTCAGACGGCAGGACATTCTTCTGTGCCCATGACGACGGCTCATACTCATCATAATCAGCCCCTACATCGCCTCCATGAGATTCGGAGCCGGATCCGTAGTCCACGTCAAAGCCGCTAGAAGCCACTCCCTTGGGCAACTCAAAATCGCTAAGAGCCTGTGCCGACTTGATAACCGTGCCGCCGCCACCACCCCTGTCGTTCATATCAGTGAAGCCTGTCGCTATTACCGTGATGACAATCTCGTCGCCGAGCGAACTGTCTATCGACATGCCGATCCTGACATCCGCTTCGCCGTCCGCTTCTTGCTCTATCATATCGGCTGCCTCGCTGAACTCAAGCATACCTAGGTTTTCATCGCCCGCGATACGCAGTAGTATATGCTTTGCGCCAGCCACGGACGTATCCAGCAACGGACTGTTGATCGCGGACTTGACCGCCTCTTTTACGCGCCCCTCGCCCTGGCCGCGTCCGATGCCCATATGCGCCAAACCCTGCCGTGACATCACAGCCTTGACATCCGCAAAATCGACATTGATAAATCCTGCGCCCGTGATTATCTCCGTGATGCCCTGCACGCCGTCCTTCAGGACTTCGTTTGCCATATTCAGGGCGTCCACCATTTTCGTTTCCTGATCGCTGCGCATAAGCAGCTTGTCGTTAGGTATCACCACAAGCGAGTCCACATAGTCCTTCATGTACTCTATGCCCTGCTCCGCGAAGGCTCTCCGCTTCTTCGCCTCAAAGCTAAAGGGCTTTGTCACAATCGCTATGGTAAGTATCCCAAGCTCACGGGCTATCTTCGCCACCACAGGCGCGGCGCCAGTCCCGGTGCCTCCACCCATTCCGGCTGTAATAAAAAGCATATCGGCTCCGCGTATAGCGTTCTCGATCTGCTCTTGATTTTCTTCTGCAGCCAAAAGCCCTATCTCGGGGTTTCCTCCCGCTCCGAGCCCGCCCGTCGCCTTCGCCCCAATCTGGACCTTGACCTCAGCATTGGACTTGTGATCCAGATCCTGCTTGTCCGTATTTATTGCAACATATTCAACACCGCGAATTCCGCACTCAATCATGCGGTTCACCGCGTTGCCGCCACCGCCGCCAACGCCTATTACAATTATATTCGCGATTGACGTATCGGCTGTCTCGAACAAGATACCCTCATGCGTCATTTCTTTTATCCTCCTCGCTTAATCTCCTACGATAGTATACCACACAATATCTGCTGTGCAATTATTGAATAATTGAATATCAACTGCGAATTTCCGGAGAGAATGAACACGATGTGCTGCCTACGCTTATTGTGCCGCGTTCAATGCCTTTCGAGTCAAGATCGGCGACAACCCGCTTGATTTCGCGAATATTCTTCTCCATATTCCTCAGATCGCCCTCCACCACCAGTCTGTCAAACACGTAGGCTTTGGGCACTACGCCACTCAAGTCGAGCCGCTTTATATAAAAATTATTGTCTTCAATAAATTTCATAAAGTCCAGCCCCGGCTTGAGCTGCCCCGCTTCCTCGGCCCTGAGCGCAAGTCCTGGCTCAGGTTCGATGGGTGTCAAGCCTGCCATTACAGGCATCTTCAGGTGCTCTCGCGTCGTCCTCAATATCACCCCGTCGTAGTCGACGACCACATAGCCTTCTTCGTAGGCGATCAACACGCTTTCCTTACGTTCGTCAAGCAAAATGTCTATGCCCGCCGGAAGCGCCCAGCTTACTTCTGCCTTCCTTATATATGGGTCAAGCTCAAGCCGCTTCGCGACTTCCGAAACGCGCGTCCTGAAGATATTGTCGCCATACACAACGCCCGACAGCTCCTTGACCTGACCCGTCGTATAATGCACATTGCCTTCCACTTTCACTTCCTTGATATCGAAAATGCCAGAGTGGAACGCTATGTAATACGACCCCAGAACCACCAGCACCGCAATGACGATATTCCGGAAATAGTTTTTCTTTTTGCGCTTCCCGCGCTTTTTACGCTGGGCTTCCGAATATTTCATCCGCAATCACCTTTGCCGCGTCCGCCCTTGCAAGCCCCGCCGCCGCCACGCTCATAGCCTCAAACACTTCTTTGTCCGCCGCGAGCGCCTGCATCTCAACGGCAAGCCTTTCGCCCGTAAGCTCATCCTCAGGCAACAATACGGCGGCTCCCCCGTCCGCCAAAGCCTTTGCATTGTAATACTGATGGTTGTTTGTAACGTTGGGAGACGGAACAAGGATTGACGCCTTGCCGCTGTCCACGATCTCCGTCACTGTCAGCGCGCCCGCCCGTGAAACGATAAGGTCTGCCGCCGCATAAAGCTCGTATATTGCGTCAGCATACTCCATCACCGTGCAGCTCGCCATGTTTCCGGCCTTAGCCTTTATATCGCCGTAGTAGTCCCGCCCCGTTACAAGGAAAAAATAGTATTCCGCACCGGGCTCCGTTTCGCCAGACGAGCCGAGCAACGTCATCGCATCTATTGCCGCATCGTTTATGGCTCCCGCGCCTTGAGAGCCGCCGAAAAAGAATACACAGAAAGCCCCTTCCGAAATACCGTACAGGGCTCTCACTTCGCCTCGCCTTGCCGCAGCCTCGGCAAAAGCCGCACGCACCGGGTTGCCGCTTACAACAACCTTGGCTCCATCCTTGAAATATCCTGCCGTTTCTTTAAAGCCTACGAACACGCGTTCTGCGTATTTCTCAGCAAGCTTGTTTGCCATTCCAGGTATGACATTCTGCTCCTGTATCATCGTACGCACGCCCGCCTTCCTTGCCATGCGGATAACAGGACCTGCCACATGCCCGCCCGTCCCTATACATATATCGGGCTTGAAATCCCTGATTATTTTTTTTATTTCGCCGGACGCCCGCATAAGGCCACACAAAGCCTTTATGCTTTTCAGCGGATTGCGACGGTCAAAGCCGCTGACATCAATGAACTCTTGGCGGTACCCCGCAGCCCTCACTATATCCTTGCCTATCTCCCATTTCGCGCCCACAAACAAGAACTCGGCCTCCGGCGCGCGCCTTGATATCTCCTCTGCGATTGCCAAGGCCGGATAGATATGTCCGCCTGTCGCGCTGCTCGCAATCAACGCCCTCATGCAGCCTCGTCCTCCTCAAGCTCATGATCCTTTTGCTTACGCCGCGATGCCTTCCCAAGCGTTTCCCCTCGGGAAATATTCAATACAATCCCGATCAAAAACATAAACAGCACAATCGCGTTGCCGCCATAGCTAATAAACGGAAGTATGACGCCGGTAGGCGGCAGAACCGCAGTAACGACCCCAATATTCAAAGCCACCTGAATCGCAAAAATGATGCTTATCCCGCTACCAAGCAGCATGCCGAAGCGATCCTTGCACCGCATTGAAATGAGCATGCACCGCCATACGAGTATAATAAATCCGACAAGCAGAAGAATGCTGCCAATAAACCCTGTCTCTTCGCCGATAATTGCAAATATAAAATCATTTTGGGCATAGGGAAGCCAGAATGCCTTTGCGCCGCTATTGCCGAGCCCTACACCTCCAAGTCCCCCCGAACCTAACGCAAGCAGCCCTTGCACAGTCTGGAAGAAATCTCCCTGTGCGTCCGAGAATGGATTGAGGTAGCCCGTGATGCGCGACATATGAAACCCTGCCGCAGACTGTATCATGAAATACACCCCCGCAACGCCGACAACAAGAATGCCTATCAAATAAGCGACCGGCACCCCCGCGATAAACATCATCACAAGCACGGTCAATACCACTATTACCGCGGTCGAAAGGTTTGGCTGCCTATAAATAAGGTAGAAATATATCAAGGCGGCCATAATTACCGGAAGAAAGCCATTAAGCAACGTCTTGGTCTTGTCCGCATACTTCGTATAGTACCAAGCGCAGCCCAGAATAACGGCAAGTTTTGCGAACTCACCCGGCATAAACGTCAAAGGGCCAAGCGGCAGCCAGCGCGTCGCGTAGTTGATTTCCACGCCAAGCGGCGTGAAAAGCAAGAGCAAAAATATCAGCGATGCGCCTATGATAAGGGGCGTCAGATTGTAATATACCTTATAAGGCAGAAACGATACAGTAATCATTACAGCAAAGCCGAAAATAGCCCACTGAACCGCAAGCCTCAGATAGTGATACGGTCCGGTTTCTTCGCTGATCGTGCTGTAAAAGCTCGCGCTGAACACCATCACGATGCCGAAGATGACAAGGATCGCAACAACGATCAAAAGAAGCGGATCAAGTTTTCCCTGAGCCTTGATCATTTACGTCCCTCCAACTTCCAGACCTCATCCTTGAAATGCATGCCACGTTCCTCGTAATCCTTATACATATCCCAGCTTGCGCAGGCCGGTGATAGCAACACCGTATCGCCTGGCCCTGCAGACGTTGCCGCAAGCCGTACAGCCTCTCCCATATCCCTGGCTATAGGCACATCTTCTTGCAAAAATCCTTCAGCAATGGCACGCTCCTGCATCTTTTCGGCAACCGTCCCAAGCAGTATGAGTTTTTTCACCCGGCCCTTTATGGCCTTTATATAGTCGGTGAAGTCCGCATCTTTGTCATAGCCTCCCGCGATGAGCAGGATATCCGGGTTCTCCCCGTCGCCTACCGCTTCAACCGCCTTTATTGAGGCATCCGGATTCGTTCCTTTTGAATCATTCACATATCGCACGCCCCTGATATCCGCAACAAACTCAATTCTATGCTCAACACCCTTAAACCTTCTCAGCGTCGCCGCTATGACTTCCGGCCTTATTCCCGCCGCGAACGCCACGGCCGTCGCCGCCAGCGCGTTCTCTATATTATGGGTTCCTGGTATCCGCAACTCACCCACCTGCGCTACGGAGATATCCTTATTGCCTTCCGCAAACATGATCCACCCGTCCCGTACGAACGCCCCATTCGTCAATTCACGCGTGTGGCTGAACGGCAGCTTCCTTGCCCTCGCCCCCTCTGCAAGCTCCGCCACCAATGGATCGTCCGCGTTGTAGACAAGCACGTCGTCCTCTCCTTGGTTCGCGAATATTTTCGCCTTTGCCGCCCCGTAGGCCTCCATGGTCTTGTGCCTGTCCATATGGTCAGGCGTAAGGTTAAGAAACGCAGCTATCCTAGGTCGGTAGAGCCTTGCCGTATCAAGCTGGTAACTTGACACTTCCGTGACGAGCCATGTGTCGTCGTCCGCATCCATAGCCATTGCCGCTACAGGAGTCCCGATATTGCCACAGACGGCGGCTTTCAGCCCCGCATCTGAAAAAATCTCCCCCACGAGGGTCGTCGTCGTCGTTTTTCCATTTGTTCCCGTAATAGCCGCACATAAACCGCTCCCTATCCTATACGAAAGCTCCAGTTCGCCTATGACTTCGGCGCCACGCTCCCGTGCTCTTTCGACAAAGGGAAGGTCTGGCGGCACGCCAGGGCTTAGCACCAAGATACCCCAGCCCTCGTCTGGAACTTCACTCCCGTTCAGGTAACAACCTGCGCCTGCCTCTGCAACCTTTTTGAAGAACGCGTGTTCTTCAAGTTCTATGTCCCTCTTGTCATACACATAAGGCCGCACGCCTATGCTTACAAGCGCGTCAAAGGCGGCCATCCCCGACTTCCCAAGGCCAACGACCAAAATCCTTTGATTGCCGAACTCACCGCTCATAGATCCATCGCCCTTCCCTGCAGCACCAACACCACCGTGCAGACAACGCACATCACAAGCGTGACAGTCACGAAAGCGGCCACGACTTTTTTCTCATGCCAGCCCGAAAGCTCGAAGTGGTGATGGAGCGGCGCCATCTTGAACACGCGCTTCCCATTCCTTAGCTTGTAGCTCCCGACCTGGATAATGTCCGACAGCGCCTCCGCGACAAAAACAAAGCCGGCGAGCGGCAGAAACAATTCGACATGCGTAAAAATCGCTCCCGCAGAAAGCCCACCCCCTAGGGCAAGCGAGCCCGTATCGCCCATAAAAATCTTCGCTGGGTGTCTATTGAATATAAGGAAGCCGATACACGCGCCAGCAAGAGCCGGGAAGATCATCGCATCTACCATGCTGCGGCTGACCCCCTCTATCACGACTTCGCCGCCACCAGTAAGCGAAAGCGAAAACCCGAGCAACGCAAACACCGGAAAAAATATGGCGACAACGAAAGAGGTCCCCGAAGCAAGCCCGTCGAGGCCGTCCGTCAGATTGACGGAATTGACCATCGCTACGATTATAAAGATCATATACGGATAAATCCACGGGCCTATGTCCACGACATTCCACACGAAAGGCAGAATGATATATGTGCCCATATCCGCCGCATAAAGGTAGTACAGCACGCATGCAAGTGCTATAACTATTTGCAGCACAAGCTTGTGACGTGCCTTGAGCCCAAGATTTTGGCGCTTCGTTATTTTTTTCATGTCGTCAATCATGCCGATGCCGCCGAACACGAGCGTAATGGCAAGTATAAAGAGCAGATTGCTCATAGCCCCAAGCACTATCACGGCAGCGACACAGCCCGCCGCAGTCCCGCAAAGTATGCCGATGCCGCCCATCGTCGGCGTCCCGCTTTTCTGCTTGTGTTCCTCAGGCGCCAATTCATAGATTGCCTGGGTGCTTTTGATGCGCTTGAGAAATGGTATGAGGAGCGCGGTAACAACCGCAGTCACCACCAGCGAAACAGCAAACGGGATTGCTACGGACAACGCCAGGTTTGCCTCTATGCTTATCAGTCCCATCTACTTGCCCTCCCCTGCTTCGCACGCCACGAGCGCCTGCACCACTTCTTCCATCTTCATCGAACGCGAACCCTTGACATAGACAGCGTCGCCATCCTTGACCATCGAGCACAACTCGGCAATGAGCTCCGTCTTCGCACCCGTGCCATAGTAGCGGACCTCAGCACCGCTCGCATCAAAATTGAGAGCGCCGTCTCGCGCCCCTTCCGCAATCGCCTGCGCCTTATCGCCATAGGCAAAGACCACGTCCGTGCCTAGCCGTGCCGCTTCCTCCCCCACCTCACGGTGAAACCCCTCTGACATATCACCAAGCTCATTCATATCCGCCAGCACAGCTATTCGCCGCTCCGCTGGAACCGCCGCAAGATAAGCCAGGCCGCTTTTCGCGCTGTCTGGGCTCGCATTGTATGTGTCGTCGATTATCAACACGCCGCCCTTCCGTATGGGCTCAAGCCTGTGCGGTGTCCTCGCAAGCCCCTTGAGCGCCTCCGCAGCAATGGCGAGGGCATCGCCCGAGGGAGCAGTGCGGCAGTCCGTGTCTTGCGTACTGTAGCAGGGACTTTGCGTCGAGTGCCGAAGGCGCGAGGCGGAGCAAGGGGTCTCCGAAAGCGAGGCGGAGGCGGAGCTTTGCGAAGCCGTAGCGAGCCTTTCGGCAGCACCCCTGCGGACGCGGCGCAAAGTCTGACCTGCGCAGGAAAGTCCCTCCTTGCGACCCGCACCAAAATCGAGAGCGCCGCACTGTGCCCCCGTAACTGCGCCGCAAGCCGCTACCGCCAAAGCCGTGCTTATTCCCGCATATGACCCAGGCAACGGCACCGCAAACTCCGTGCGCTCGCCAGTCCCTTTCGCCTCTATCGCAAACCGTGCCGTCCCCGCATCCTGCCCGCAAACCCTCACCGAGCTGACCAAATAATCCGCAGAAGAAGCCGCCGCCGTCCCTTCCTCAGCGGCACACACCACCGCATACCCCTGCTTGCGGCTCCCCGCCTCTGCAAGCTTCACCAAGCGGATATCCCCCCCCGAGTCGATCACAAGCGTATCACCCGCCCCCATATACGACGCAATCTCGAACTTGGCGTTCAATATCCCTTCGTCCGAGTCAAAATTCTCCCTGTGCGACACCCCTATGCTTGTAATCACCGCCACATTCGGCCGCGCTATCCCTGCAAGCCTTTTCATCTCGCCTGCCCGCTCCATCCCCATCTCGAGCACCAACGCTTCCACTTCCTCACCCGCCTCAAGAATGGTCTTAGGCAGCCCTACCTGGTTGTTGAAGTTTCCCGCAGTCTTGTGAACATGCGCTCGGCCTGCCAGAATGCAGGCAATCATATCCTTTGCCGTCGTCTTGCCGACGCTGCCCGTCACCCCTATCACCGGCACGCCCAGACGCTTCCTATGGTACGCCGCCAAATCCTGGTACGCCCTGAGCACATCAGCCACCACCAAGACTGCGTCTCCGTAACCGGCAGGCACCCTGCCCGCATCGCTCACGACAAGCATCGCCGCCCCATTCGCCGCAGCCTCCGCAAGATGGTCATGTGCGTCGTGGTTCTCGCCCGCCAGCGCAAAGAACGCCTCCCCCCCAGCCAACGTCCTCGTATCCGTAGATACGGACATAAGACCGGAACGACCCGAACCAAAACCTAGAGCTCCGGGCAGCACCCCGCCCGTAGCCTCCGCTATCTCGCCAATCGTAAACCGTGCCCCCATGCTCTCCACCGCCTCTAATCCCAATACAGGAACACCGTCCCGCCCGGCGAAACCCTCATGCCTGGCTTCGGGTACTGGTCGACAACCGCAAGGTCCTTGCGAAGATGATTCACGAGATAGCTGCTGTCGACCAGGCTGAGCGACCCAGATGCGTCCCCGTCTTCGCCGTCCTCGCCGTCCTCGTCGCCATCATCCCCCCCCTCATTCAGCTCTGCCACATCGCCGAGAAAGACGCCTATGTTTGTCTTCAGCCCAAAGCGCTCCAGAGAGGCCTTTGCATCCTCCAACGTCCAGCCCGTATAGTCCGGGACTTCGAGCTTTTGATTGTTCAGGCTTTCGATTTCTTCTGGGGTATAGTCCGGCCTTATATTCAAGTAACGCAAAAGCTCCGAGGCTATCTCGTTTACCACGGGTCCGGCAGTGCTGATGCCATAGTAACCAACCCTAGGAGTATCGCATAATACAAGGACGACGAATTGCGGGTCTTCAATAGGCGCTATCATAGCCATAGAGCCTATGACCGCATGCTCGGAGTATTCGCCGCCGATAAGCCTGTATGTCGTCCCTGTTTTTACGCCGACATTATAGCCGCTTATCCTCGCTGCGGATGAATACTGGGCTTCCGAAGAATCCTGCATTATCTCGCGTGTTTCAGCGGCGGTATTTTCGGATATGACCTGCCGCCTAATCTTTGGCGCAAACTCTTCCACCATATTGCCGTCGCCGTCCGCAAGCCCTTTGACGACGCGCGGCACCAGCAGCTTGCCGTCGTGTGCCACGGCGCCAATGGAGCTTATCATCTGTAGCGGCGTGATGGACAGACCCTGGCCGAATGACATGGTGGCAAGGCCTACAGGGCCAGCGGTTTGCGCATCCAGTACAAGCGGATTCCCTTCACCTGGCAAGTCAACCCCTGTTCTCTCCGTAAATCCGAACAATTCGAGATAGTTGTAAAAACGGTCATAGCCCAACGCCTGCGTTATCTGCATCATTACCGGGTTGCACGAGTTGGCAAACCCCTCGCGGATATTCTGCCCGCCATGCGCGCTCGGATAGTTCCAGCATCGGATATTACGGTCATGCACCTGTAGCGACGCCCCGCAATTGAACCATGACTCCGGCGTGATGACGCCATCCTCAAGCCCCGATGCCACCGTTATGATCTTGAATGGCGAACCCGGGTCATAGACATCCGAGATATTGGGATTGCTCCACATTCTTGACAGATATTCCGCCTGCTCCTCGGGCGTAAGCTCCGCAAACTCCTCGCGTGCTTCTTCCGTTATAGGCCTGCCTGGATCGTTGGGGTCATAAGGTTCCGTGTCGGCCATCGCCAGTATGTCGCCCGTTCTCGGATCGTATACTATTCCCAGCAGGCGGTCCGCCTGGGTTCGCTCCAGCCCTCGCCACAACGCCTCCTCGACAAAGTATTGTATCGAGCCGTCTATGGTCGAAACGACATTCAGCCCGTCCTGGCTTTCAAAGTACGCCCTTTGCCCGCCGATAAGCGCATCCCCCAGCCCATCTGTGCGTGCAATCTGGCGCCCCGTGACACCCGAGAGGTATCGATCATACGACATTTCGATGCCGCTTTGCCCTATGCCGTCAAAGTTGACGCTGCCTATGATTTTTGCGGCCGTCGCGCCCAAAGGATATTTTCGGGTGCTGCGCTCCTCTATTTCAAGTATTGTAATATTGCGCTCGTTTATGCCATCTTGTATCGCCTCGATCTGCGGCTTGTTCAGGTCGCTGGCAATGCGCACAAGCGGCTGGCCTGTGTCGAGCCTTGCCTCTATGGTTGTTGCAGGAATCCCCGTCTCGGCCGCAACCAGCGAAACTATGTCCTTTTTCTGGCTTTCAAGCTTCTCCAATTGTTCAGCGGAAGCCTCCTCACTCGCAACCGGCCTTACCCAAAGCCTATAGCTTACCGTGCTTATGGCAAGCTCGTTCATGTTCCGGTCTACAATCATGCCGCGTGCAGGCTTTAGCCTCTCGTCTTTGATCTGGTATTCCGCAGCCATTGCCGCATACTGGTCTGCGGCCACAATCTGAATCCAGCCGACCCTGAACGTAAGGCCTGTAAATGCCAGCAATACAACAACAAAAGCAACGAGCATCCGCTTTTGTATCCCAGCCGTTCCGGCCTTTCCGTTATTCTTCTTCCGGCGTCGGCGCCTGGCTTCTTGCTCCGCCATATGCTCTCTCTTTGATATATCTGCCAAAGTCGGATTCCGGTTCCGGCAACTCGTTCACGTAAACGTATTGGTCGAACGCTGGATGCCTCAAGCCCAGCTCTTCCTGTGCACGGGTTCTTATGCTCTGCATATTCTGCGATTGCTCTATCTCGATCTTGAGGTTTGCAATATCGTCGTCAACCGCTGCGATGGAACGCCTCAGGTTGTTGATTTCCTTTTGGGTTACAGCCGCCTCCGCAGCTAGAAGGATGATCCCCATGGCCACCGCAGTGACGACAAGCACAACAAGGCAGATGGCACGCAGTTCGGCTGGCGTAAGCGTCTTTAATGGCACCGTTGGGTGATAGTCGGCCTTGCTTTTCTGAGCAGGCGCCGCTTGCCCCTCCTTACGCTTTGGCGGCTCATACGGCTGCCATACCGGACGGGCATTCCCCCTGCTATTATGACTAAGTCCTGTGCTTCCTCTTGCCATCTTCCCCTTCCATTATTCCCTGTCACAACTTCGCTACAACTTTTCCAATATGCGCAGCTTCGCGCTCCGGGCCCTCGGATTCATTTCCACTTCTTCCGCAGACGGCAACACTGGCTTCTTCGTAATCCGTCGTGCGTCAGGAGCTTTGCCGCAAGTGCAGATCGGCGCCCCTTTCGGGCATGCGCATGGATCCTCACGGCTTCGGAACGCATCCTTGACAATCCGGTCTTCCAAGGAGTGGAAAGTGATGATTGCAACCCTCCCACCCGGCTTCAAAACATCGATGAACGCTCCGATGCCTCTCTGCAGCGCGCCGAGCTCATCGTTGACCTCAATCCGAATCGCCTGGAAAGTGCGCTTGGCCGGATGAGGCCCCTCCCTCCTTGCGGCTGCAGGAATTGCACGCTTGACAATCTCCGTCAGCTCGCCCGTACTCTGGATCCTTCCTCGCTTCCGCCCGTCTGCGATAAACGAGGCAATCCTCTTGGCCCATCTTTCCTCGCCGTATTCGCGGATAATACGGTGAAGTTCCTGTTCGCTATAACCGTTTACGACATCTTCCGCTGTCAATCCATCGCTCTCCGTTCCACCGTCCATCCGCATATCCAGCGGGCCATCCTGCATATACGAGAACCCACGTCCAGCTTCGTCGAGCTGCCTTGACGATACCCCGAGGTCGAGCACCGCTCCGTCAAGAGCATGGATCTTTTCTTCCGCAAGCACCGTCTTGATATTTTCAAAACTTGTCTTGCGAAATATCTTCCGCAGCCTATACGGCCTCAGCGCTTCCTGCGCTGCAAACACCGCCTCGCCATCCCTATCAATCCCAACAAGGATGCCGCCGTCACCGGCTTTTTCGCAAATCAGCGCCGCATGCCCGCCGCCGCCTAGCGTACCATCGCAATATATCCCGCCAGGCCTTGGCTTCAGTCCGTCTACTGTTTCGTTTAGCAAAACGGACTCGTGACGGTATTCCATCTCTATTCCTCGCCCACCGCCTCGTCTGCGCCGCGCATCATCTCGTCCGGGTCAAGCGTATCCGGGTTCATCTCTCTTTCGTACACCTCCGCGCCCCAAAGTTCGATGCGGTCTCCGCAACCGACAAAGACGACGTCCTTGTCAATCTTTGCATAATCGGAATGGTCCTGAGGCAGATTGATGCGTCCCTGTCTGTCTATTTCAAGCTCGCGGGAACCGCCAAGGATGAAGCGTTGCAGCTTCCGCGCTTTTGAATCTTTGAGTGTGCGGTTCGTGACATATTCATCGGTGAACGCCGACCAGGCTTCTTGAGTGAAAACATAAAGGCAGGCATCAATGCCTTTGACAAGCCAGATGCGCTCACCAAGCCCGTAGCGGAGTTTCGTAGGGATGAAAACCCTTCCTTTGTTATCAACGGTATTGAAATAGCTCCCTGTCAACATTGCTTTATATTCCCTGCCTGCTCCTTACAAAAACTGTTCTGCGTTATTCATCCATTTTAACCCACAAAAACCCACTTTCAAGCGAAAACAGCAAAAAAATCGTATGATATTACCACCAAATTCGATTTTTTTGTTATTACCATATTGTTTTATTTGTATTTCACAAGATATTGTATAGAACAATCGTTCTTACACCATATATGTGCTATATATTAGGCTCACCCATAAATAATAGTCCACAGCTGCTCATTAAGCAGATGATTGCTGGTATAATTCGTAATAGCAGAGACATAATCAAACGGAAGGAGCCCAGATGATAGCAATCGATTTTAAAAGGAAAGCGGCAATCGTAATTGGCGGCGGGAGCGGCATAGGCAAAGCAATCGCGCTTGAGCTTGCCTCGTGCGGCGCACGTGTATGGATCGGCGATATAGGCGAGCAAGGCGCAGCAGCCGTCTGCCAAGAGATTCAGGCACAGGGCGGGGAAGCGGGTTTTACGAAAACAGATGTGTCAAAGCCGGAGGATATAGCTGCGCTCTTTGCGGATGCAAAGGCAGCGTTCGGCAATACATATATAGTAGTGAACTCTGCAGGGCTGTTCCTGCCGGAATCGCTTTTGGGTGCGACGCCTGAGCAAATCAAAGAGCATCTGGACGTAAATCTGTTCGGCATTATCTACAGCACAAGGCTTGCGCTCGAAACCATGATCGCACAGGGCGGAGGCGGCAAGATACTCAATGTGTCCTCGGTCGGTGGGCGTGGCGGCGAAGCCGGGGCGCCCTACTATGCGCTCGGCAAAAGCGCCATACTTAACTTCACTCAGTCGGCAGCCTATACAGGTGCCCCACACGGGATAAACGTCAACGCGCTCTGCCCTGGCATTATCCGCACCCCCATGTGGGACGTGATACTCGAAGATGCGGCGGTCGGCAACCCCGAAGCGAACAAGGACGCGCTGTTTCTGGACTTTGTGAAGCGCCGCACGCCTCTTGGGCGCCCGCAGACGCCAGAAGAAATGGCTTATGCCGCCTGCTTCCTCTGCTCGGACTACGCGGACGCTATAGTGGGGCAGGCGCTCAATGTCTGCGGCGGCGACCGCATGAACTAAAGCGACGTTCATTTTGCGAATATCTGCGTTGTTCCTCACTTCCGCTCCTCACGTACGTTTGAGTACGTTGCGTCGCGAAAGTTCCGGTACGCCTTGATCTTCACAAAATGCTCCGCCGCTTTGTGATAAAAAACATTACGTTTTTATGACCGACAATTATTCCTATATGCGTATGATAGAATATATAGCATGAGTCAGATCTACGATTTTTTCGCGAACCATTTCCCACCGGAACTAGCGGCATTTATCATATCTATGCTGCCGCTTGTGGAGCTAAGGGGCGGGATAATCTTTTCCTCCGTCGTCGGCATCCCCTTCGCAGAGGCCTTCGTGCTCTGCTACCTCGGCAATATACTGCCAATCCCATTTATCTTGTTGTTTCTGCGCAAGATACTTACCCTGCTCGAGCGTTGGAGGCTTACATCCAGGCTCGTGCGCTGGGTGGAGGACAAGGGGCAGAGGGCAGCCAAAAAGCTAGGCCGCTACGACAAGCTCGGTCTCTTCATCTTCGTGGCAATCCCCCTGCCTGGCACTGGCGGCTGGACAGGCTCGCTTGTCTCAGTCCTGCTAGACCTCCAGATACGTCGTGCCTTCCCGACCATCGCACTCGGCGTCCTGACCGCCGGCGGCATTATGAGCTTCTTCGCCTATTTTATCCCTGGATTGTTCTTTTAGAATGACAAAGGGGGCACTTTCGTGCCCCCCGTTTGATTGCTTCGCACGCAATGACATGCGGACTATAGTGTTTTATCCACCTCGGTCAGCACCTTGTCCAGTATCGCCAGCCCGTCACGCAGCTCCTGCTCCGTTATCGTAAGTGGCGGCGCGACCATCACGCCGTTCTCATTGTTGTAGGTGACAAACCCTTCGCTCTTGAGCATACCGACGACCTTTACCATCTCAGGAATGCTGAACGGCTCCTTCGTCTTGCGGTCTTTCACGAGCTCAACTTGCGCAAACAGCCCTATATACCTGGCCTCGCCTATCGATACGTGCTTCTTCGTCAGCTCGTTCAGCACCTCTTCAAGGACCTTGCCCTGCTTAGCCACATTGTCCTTGATGTTCAGGCGCTCGTACTCGCCTATCGCCGCAATGCATACAGCGCAGCCCATCGGGTGCGCCGAATATGTCAGTCCGTTGAACATCTTGTTCTCGTCAAAATACTCCGCTACCGCCTTGTTGACGATGACGCCGCCAAGAGGCACATACCCGCAGGTCGCCCCCTTCGCGAAAACCACGATGTCCGGAGCCACATCGAATTGCTGGAACGCAAACTTGGTCCCGCACCTATAAAACCCGGCCATGACCTCGTCGCAAACGAGCATGATGCCGTTCTTCGCGCATATCTCCTTCACGCCCTTGAGATAGCCCTTGGGCGGCACGAGCACGCCATTCGACCCGACCACGGTTTCGACAAAGACGCCCGCTATCTGGTTCGGGCCTTCGCGCTTAACAGCTTCCTCGAAGCGGTCGAGATAGTAGGCCGTCACATCGGCTTCGTCCTTGAACTCTACCTGCTTTGGCGCACGGTACGGGAAGGGGCCGTCGAAGTGGTATACGCAAACCATACCGGGCTCCGCCGCAAAACGCCTCGGCTCGCCGGTCAGCGCCGAGGCCCCGTGCGTGGCGCCATGATATGAATTGTACATGGAAAGGAACTTCCACTTGCCCGTGACGGCACGGCAGAACTTCATGGCGTTCTCGTTGGCTTCCGCGCCCGCGTTCGTAAAGAATACCTTGCCCCCTTCAAAAGCCGGCCCGGCCATCTCGACGAGCATCTTCGCGGCCTCGCTACGTACGTCCACCGCATAGCCCGGTCCTATAAACGGCAACTTCTCCGCTTGATCCTTGATGGCATCGATAAGCGCCCTATTGCCGTGCCCTAGGTTGGCGTTCACAAGCTGCGCGCTCATATCGTAGTACTTATTGCCCTCGTCGTCCCAGAAATAGATGCCTTCCGCCTTGGTAACGACAGTCGGCTGGAGCGCCTTCTGGGCAGACCACGAATGAAGATTGTACTTCTTGCTTGTTTCTCTTATGTTCATTAGAATGCCCCCCTTATCTTCGCGCTGAACAACTCCTCGTCGGGAGGCTGCCAATTCGGTATCTCGCGGCTCACATACGTGTAGTTCAAAAGGTCTTTCCACGTCGCATTGTGCGAGATGCTGTTATAGCCCCAAGTGCCGCAGCCTAGCGTCATCGACATCGGGAATCCGCTGGTCCAGCTGCCGCTGTTTGTCAGCGACTGGGGCTGGTTGACGACCACCTTGCAGACTGGGATGGTCTCGCCCATCTTGGTCACGCGGTCATCCTTCTTCGTGTGGATGCTGACCGAATGGCCCTTGCCTTGATAATCCAGCATCTTGCCCATCTTCTCAAGCGCGTCATCGAAGTCCTTGGCCTTGCGCACGCCCGATACCGGCGAAAGCTTTTCGCCCGTAAATGGGAACTCATTGCCGTATCCACCGTTCTCCTCGACCATGATAAGCCGGGTGTCATCAGGGACGTCAACCCCCGCAATCTTCGCAATCTCTTTGGCGCTCTTCGCGACTATGGCGATGTTGAGATTGTGGTTGGCCGGGCTCTCAGGCCAAAGCGTCTTGAGGATTTTCTCCTTCTCGGGTGCGCCTTCCTTGATAAGCACAGCGCCAACCTTTGCCATCTCCTCCGCCCACTTGTCGTAGACTGATTCTATTACTATGATATTGTTTTCCGTCGAACAGCTTGTCGCGTTGTCGAAGCTCTTGGAGCGTGCGAGCATGTCTGCCGCCTTGGCAAGGTCTGCCGTTTCGTCAACGATGCAGACAACGTTGCCGGTGCCCACGCCAATGGCAGGGACGCCCGACGAATAGGCCTGCCGCACCATCGGCGTGCCGCCCGTCGCAATAATGAAATCTACCTGCTTCATCAATTGCTGGCTGGCCTCGATGGACACGTATTCCGGCTCGATAGCCTGCACAAGGTCTTCTGGCGCATCGAACTTCTTGAGCACACCGCGAATCATTTCCGTGACCTCAAGGTTTGTGGTCTTGGCACGCGGGTGCGGCGCCAGGATGATGGCGTTGCGCGTCTTCACGGCCATCATGCTCTTGACCACCGGTGTCGCCTCCCCGTTCGTGACAGGAATGATGGCGCCTATCACGCCTATAGGCCTGGCATATTTGTCAACGCCCCATACTTCGTCCGTACCTACGAACCCTACGGATTTCTGGCCCTTCATCTGAGCCCACGTCCCCTTTACCTTGCCAAACATCTTGGCTTGTTTGTTCTCGGCAATCCCCATTCCGGATTCGGCCACGAGCTTACGCCCTATTTCAAGCGCCGTCTCAGGTATCGTCAGTACATAAGCGATAGCTTCGCAAAGCTCGTCCACACGCTCTTGCGAAAACCCTTCCGCAATCGCCTGCGCAGCCCTGCCTTTGGCGACCAATCCCGCCACATAGCCTTCATAGTTCAGTGTGCTGTCTCCCATTCTTTTTTATCTCCTTCCCAAAAAATATTCTTACTCTCTGCCCTCAATCAATGTGCCGCTTTTGCGCACCTCAACACGAGGTGCCGCACATATGACGCCACAATTTTCATAATAGCATTTAATGCCCCTGCAAACAATGGGGCTTGCAGAAAACTTTTACAAGATATGTATGGTTGCGCCCGAAGCCGATGACCTACTGAGCGCCCGGAACCTATCTCTTGCATCGTAGACCCCTAGCGGTTGCGGATGCCCGTTTTCGTCAAGGCTGTACGTCCCCTCCGCCCATAGGTCAAGCCATAGACTGTGATGCCCCTTCGGCGACCGACTGAAGACCGTCCATTCATTTTCCCCGCTTCGCACAAGCTCGAAAGACCCTCGGGTTCTATACGAAATGCTCACCGCCCCTAGCTTTACGCCTGCCGGCCCTGAAAAACGAAGCCCTATCGTTTCTCCAAGCATAGGCGTGGCCGAGTCCAGAATGAACGGACCTGCGCTTCGCCACACCCTGCCCCTGGTCTGCATGACGCGGATCATAAGCGGCCTGTCATTGACCCTCCCGCCGCTATTGCTAAAGGTTGTCCGCCATGAAGCAAGCTCCTGGCCGTTTTCAAGCTCAATCACATAGCTTAGGCGATAACTTGTTGGCGCCACATAAGCACCCTCCATCGTCCGAATCATAAAAGTGTTGCCTCTGAGGTCAAACACCTCAAAGAGCTCGCTTTCTTTAACAGGTTCCATCACGGTACTGCCGACTTTGTTCTGTTCGTACAGCCTAACGCCTTTTATGCCCGATGTGATATTGCGCAGGGTCACCGTAGCCATAATTGCGCTGTCCGGAAGCGCAATGTCTATTCTGTTTCTTAGACGTATGTTGGCAGTCGGCACCTGACGCGTAACGATATTGACACTAAACATGGAAACCTTACCCGGCATGGACGGGGTTTCAATCTCAATACGCCTACGCGAATTAAACGAATACGCCGCCCCCAAATCAAATCCCTCAGCAACCGAAAGCTGCATCACGTTGTTGTCGAAACCCACATCTATCCCCTCCGCATTGCTTTCTTTTACCCTCCAGTTGTTCAGTATCATATTTGCGACATTCGGAACGATAGCGAGGTCTGCTATATGCCCTTGCTGATTTACGTTGACAATCACCCTGGCCGGCCTTATGGCTGCGCTCAGCTTGTTTGGCCTTACCATGCTTACTTTCAGACGCAAATCTTGCGTCCTGTCGGTGCCATGAAAGCTTACCCTCAATGCAGCAGTGCCGCTTCCAGCAGACGGCACTGGAGCCACCCTCACGAGCCCATCCCCCTCGTAAACCGCCGTAATGCCTTCATACGGGCCAACGCGCACCACATCTGCAACGGTGTACCCGCTTTCGAAGTCTACGCTCCTGGTTCTTGATAGCAGACTCACAAGCGCAGAACCCCCACCATTCTCAGCGCCGAGAAGCGGGATTGACGACCTGCCGAGCTTTATGCTAGGCGCAGCATCGACCACACTGGCCGTAAAGTTTGCAGTGGTTCCGATGTTGTTGCCATTGTTCGGCTTGTATGCCCTCTTGTAGCCTTCCAGTCCGACTTTGACCACAAGCCTCTCTCCGCCCTTGCCTGTCGCCTTGATTGTGTTCCCGTCCGCACCGCCAATCTCGGCAAAGCCCCTGCCTGCGGGAAGGTCACGATATGCCACACGCTCGACCTTCACCTCGCTCCCGTCCGATGACCGGCCTACGATAGCCGCGGTGTTCTCTGGCAAAAATGCGTTCAGGCGTTCGCTGAGCGACAGCGTTATGCGGGGATAAGTCTCTTTGGCGGCAAGCGCCACCACTCCGGCGTCAAGCTGCACGCCACCGCTGAAATGTATACGCACCATGGAACGATTGGCCTTGGGGACTCCAAAATCGGCCGATATCGCAATGTTACGGCCATCAGCATGCATATGTGCCTGATAACCTTTGAGCGGCTCTATCCCCGCCACTTCCCCGTCCTTGTCAACAGGCAGCAGCTCGACATTGTCCACCTTATCGCCTCGTATGCGTATCGGTGCTAACGCCCCAATCTCTTTTGCCGTATTGAGATTCACGCTTTGCACAAGCATTTGCGCGCCAAGCCATTCATCCCTCGTTTCAGGCATCAGGGATATTGAAACAAAAGCTGTATATCTGCCGTCAAATTCCGCCACGACGGAAACATCCTTTGGTTCGGTCATCGCGCCAAGCCCTATGGAGTCAGCCGTAAGCTCTGTGCTCATGCCAGCATCTTGCGAAAGGCTGAGAATACCTCCTATATCGTCTTCAAGCGACCACTTCAGCTTCCCGTAGTCACCCAAGTCCACACCTGGCAAAAGCCCTGCAAGCGGAAGCGTATTATGTGCAGGTGTCAGCGTCGCAAAAGAGGGCTGTACGCTAAGCGTAGTCACAAGCTTTGTTTCTGTCGGAGGGAATACGGCTCTTATCACTCCGCTATTCGCCCCGTTTGTCGCTACAGCCCCAGCCACGGTGAATGCGTCCCTGGCGATGCCCACCAATGTATACTCCGGCTTGGGCATCACGTCGATGACAGCTATATACTCCGTGCCGTAGTCAAAGTATCTAGGTCTTGGCATCCAAGTCACCCTGCCCGTATACTGGCTGGTTTCTGTTATTGTCGTCACAGGAATATCTCCCTGCCTAGGAACAGGGATTCCCTCTATCGCAAGAATAGTTACAGGCCTCTTTATCGTAAGGCTCAGCTCCTTCGTGTCAAAGCCCTTGCTGTTCTCAGCCTTTACCGTGAACGTGGTGACGCCATATGCTGTAGGCACGCCAGAAATCACGCCATCGCCGCCGAGAGCAAAGCCATCGGGCAATGTGCCGCTCTCAAGGCTCCATGCGATGGGCGCTGCCCCCGCTCCCACAAGGGCATAGCTATACTCCACGCCGACAAGCCCCGACTGGGCCGATGTTGTAAGCACTTTTGCCGGCCCGTCATAAAGATGCCCAGGCATGGATGCCTCCGACCCGAAAAGCCCTGGCAACATCTCGGGCGCATAAGTCCACGGCATCTGCATAAACACTTCAGGAAAGCCTGTGGCGGCTTGCAATTCATCCTTGCTTCTGCTCATGCCGTCCGTACTTGACAGGCCGCTTGATACCGTCTTGTCACTGCTGCCCACAAGCACAGTCATGCCCTCGAAAGCCACGTTTCCGCTCAAGGCTCTCGCATTGGCGGTTCCCGCCACTCTGCCTACATTCGTATCGCCTCTGACCCTAAGATTCAGAGCTGCGCTGTTTGTAGCCCCAGCGGAGTTTCCAGAGCCGAAGCCTACTATGCCGCCGACATTCCGAATGCCGCTGACAATCCCCGTCGAATAGCAGCCTGCCACGCTGTGACTGGCTATGCTTCCGGCTATGCCGCCGACATTTACGCTTCCGCTGACATCACCGATTGAATATGCGTTTGACACACCAGCCTTGTTTGAGTCTCCGACTATGCCGCCAACCCCGGTCGTGCCTGTAACGCCTCCATCCGAATATGAGTTCGTCACGCTTCCTGTATTTATTGCGCCGACAACGCCTCCGACCATATTGATTCCATCGACATTTCCATCTCTGTAGTGGCTGCCTGTTATCAAGGCATTGCCAGCAGCATCGCCCACCACGCCACCGACCCTGGACTCGGCATCGATATCGGACGTTGAGTGGCTTCCCTCCACTTTGCCGCCGCTCATTCCGCCGACCACGCCTCCAACATGAGAATATCCTGTGACGCTTCCCGTCGAACTGCTGTCCGTGACCGTGCCGGCGACCAACTCGCCGACCACGCCTCCCACGTATGAACCTCCGCTTATCTTTGCCTCTGAATGACTGCCCACAATAACGCTATTGCGCTCCGAACGCCCCACCAAGCCGCCGATGCCTCGTCCGATACTGCCTATACTGCCGCTGACATTGCAGTTCTCCATGCGGCCTGACAGCACGCCCACTATGCCGCCGGTCCGTATGTTGCTCCCTGCGTGAACTTCGATTCTATCCACTTCAACGCTGAGGTTTCGCACCGTTCCGCTGGTGATATGTCCGAACAGGCCGGATATGGCTAGGCCGTTGCTGATATACAGCCCGCTAATGTTACGCCCCGCCCCATCAAAAGTCCCCTTGAAAGGCCTTTGCGAGGCGCTACCTATGGGTATCCAACCCTTTTCGTCGTTGTAGTCATAGCCGTACATCGATATGTCGATGTCATCGGCAAGGGCGATAGTCTTGCCGGCAAAGTCAAAGCGTACATTCGATACAGTACTGTTGACTATTTGTGCAAGCCCTGCAAGCTGGTCGCCGTTTTCAATCACGTAGTTCGTGGTCGTGTTACGCGTCCCCCAATTGAACCAGCTCGTATCCGGCCTGCCGTCATCATCGTCAAGAGATATAAGTTCATCATCTGCCATTGCGAGGAGTCCGTCATCGACATTCTCCCCTTCACCATCCTCTTCCTCGTCGGCGTCGGCAAGACCGTCACCTGCATCTGCACCGTCGCCATCGTCGGTGCCGGAATCATTTACAGACGTATCATCAACCTCCAAATCATTGCCGCCGTCATCGTTGCTACCCTCATCATTTCCACCACCAGTTTCTTCGTCTTCGGAAGTTTCACCTTCTCCAACGTCATCCTCGTCATAGGAGGGCGGTGCGGCAATGCCTGTGTCGAAATCTGCGGATGCCTCTCCTTCTGCGAACACCACGTCTGTCGATAGCGGCACCATAGCAATAATCAGCACTAATGTCAGCACCCACACAATTAACCTATACCTCTTTCTGTTCATTTCGATTGTTTTCATTTTCGTCACCTCACTATTATTATGCATCGGCTTTTGCCAAGTAAAAACGTGAATACCTATATGATCAATGCAAAGAGGAGCACCGTTAAACGGTATGCTCCCCCTCTTCGATTTATATTCTTATCTTACCTACACAGAAATAATATCACGTCTATGCAAGGTTTTGCAAGTTTATTATCTCCGTTCCTCCCGTTCGCGTTCCCGCTCCCGCTCCTCTTGCAAACGCGGGGCGTCTTCGGGCTTTATCGCCATAACGCGTTCCGAATGACGCTCGCGCTCCTCATTGTTAAGCTCAAAAAATGAAGTCCAATTCATATCCCTTATACCCGCTGCAGCACGTGCGTCCTTTAGGTCGAACCAGTCGCCCACCATCTCTCGCGCTATCATCACCACGCTGCTCGAAAGGCCTCCTTGCGGGACGAGCAGCGCAATGGCTATCTCGGGGTCTTCTGCGGGTGCGGCTGCCACCACCCACGAAAAATGATCGTATTCGGCCTTAAACATATCGAGGCGCGCAGAGTCGAAGCTGCTGTCCGAAAGGTTCAATACCGCCCTGCGGACTGCGGTGTTCTCCGTCACATAGACGCTCGGAAACTCCCGCATCAGGCGCTCCGTCTCTGCCATCACGTCGCCCCAGTCAAGCACAGGGTTGATAGCGCCAAGGTGCTCCTGCATATAGGCGACCTCGTCGGGCGGGTTGACGCGCCCTTCGCGCTCAGCCGTCCCCGTCTTGCCTATGGACGTCACCGGAAGCCTGTTGAATATGAAAAGCGTCCCCCCCGTCACCGCGCGCCGCATGGCCTCCCGCACATGCTCCAGATTCTCAGGGTTCACGTCCGCCTGCTCGCCCGCCGGACGCACCGCCAGTCCCCCGTCCTCCGTGGCCTTCACAAGGCTGAGGCTGTTCCTCATGCCGTCCGTCACCATAGTCGCCATATAGTGCGCCATCTGAAGCGGCGTATACGCATTCTCCCCCTGCCCTATGGATATATTCATCTGGTCTGTTATGGACCAGCTTGCATAATTGTAATAAGTGAATTTGCACTCCTCGGCGACAACCCTGGCCTCGTCCTCCCTCACGCCCAGGCGAACCATCCGCCCCGTCATATCCGACAGGCTAGGGTTCTCCGCCGTCCAGCTCGCTATTTCGTCTATGGCCTCCAGCACGTTCGCCTTGTTCTGAAGTGCATGCTCGGTAAAGATTTCTTCACTTTGACCTATAAGCCACGCTCTCAGCATCCCCTCCGTGCCGCGAAGCTTGGTCTCGGAAGTCGGTGCCGGCACGACGCTCTCCTCAATCTCTATGTCAGAGCGCACGCCGAGCCCGAACTGCTTCGCGTAGTCGGTTATCCCGTCTATGGTGATATCCTCCGCATAACCCAGGCTGGCTCCCCGTGCCCAATCGCGCCCGCAACCTGCACCATAGAAATAGAAATTGCACGAAGTCTGCATGGCGGTATACAGATTTACGGCGCCGTGCGCACTGAGGCAGCTGAACACCTGACCGCCCACCCTCATTGACCGCGGGTCGAATATAGTCCTATTTGGATCGAGGCCGTGCTCAAGCCCCGCGATGGCGATAAGCGGCTTGAAGGTAGACCCCGGCTGCACTGAAGCGCTGGTCGCCCAGTTGTATAGCGGCCTTGGCGAAAGCGGGTCGCGCGGGTTTTGCGGCTGCAGCGCCTCCCAATCCTCAGGCGTGATGCCGCCTGCGAAAACATTGGGGTCAAAATCCTCCGAGTTCACTATTGCAAGCGGCTCGCCAGTCTTTGCATTGAGCACCACCGCCGTCCCCACTATCGCGCCTGGATGCCGCCTCGGCGCCTTGTAGTCCCCGAAGCGACTTTCATACACCCCCGCTGTCTGCACCGCCTCAAGCCCACGTAGCAGGTTTTCCTTCACTCGCTGCTGGTACTCTATATCTATCGTCAGCGCAACGTCCTGCCCACGTCGTGCCACGGTCTCCTCGCCCAGCACTTTGATTATCCGGCCTGTGCTGTCTATCTGTATAGTCCTGCCGCCGTAAGTCCCGCGCAGAACGTCCTCAAGGCTGCGCTCCATGCCGTACTGCCCCACCAGATCCGAAGCGCGATAGCCAAGCTCGTTCACATAATGGCCTGCCTCGGTCGCCGGTATCTTGCCCATATAGCCGATGACGTGGCTCGCCGCCTCCCCCAGCGGGTAGAAGCGCCGCGATTTCGGCAGGACGCTGACGCCTTCCATATTGTGCAGGTTTTCCTCCACCTCGACGACCGTGCCCTTGCCGACCTCCGCAGCGATCTCGACCGGCAGATACCGCATAAACGCCTGAAGCGCGAGCCTGTACCTCACCGTGATGATCTTGTGGGCCTCCAGATGAGACGGCTTGGGAATCATATCGTCGAGGCCGTAATATTCCCTGATGGCCATAAAAGCGTCGCGTGCGCTCGTATATGCTGGCAGCCCAAACGCCTCCAAAAACTGCCTGCGCTCCGCATCACGCGTATATTCCATATTGCTCAGAATTATCGGGACGGTCACCCCATAGCGGTCATATAGCTCTTGCGAGGCTTCATAATTGTCGAGCCCGGGCGGTATCTCATACCGTCTGCGTATCTCAGAATACGCCAGCGACGCAGGAAAGCCCTCTGGCAGCTCCCATCTTGCGCGCCACTCGTTCAGATCCCTTGTCTGCTGGTAGTAATAGGAGCCGTCCATGTCGATGCGGATTGGGAAGTCGTCGATATAGGCCTCCTCGTTCTTGTTCAGCACGCGAAAGACCTTTCGCAAGCTTTCATTGACTTCCCTCGCAGGCATCCCCCCACGCGAAAACTCGACGGCGAACACCGGGTGCGACCCCGCAAGCAGCACTCCGTTCCTGTCGTATATATTTCCGCGCGGGGCGCTCGTCGAAACCGTCCTTACGGTGTTTTCGGCCGCCGCCAGCGTCCAGTGCTCCCCCTCCGGCCCCGTTATCTGAAAAAGCCGGAACGAAAGCAACGCGAAAAGCGCACAGAAAACAATCAACAATATATTGTTGCGGCTCTTATACCAAATCATCATCCGTCTCGAGTTCGGGGAACGCCTCCTCCCCTTCTTGGAAAGTGTAGACCTGCACGTTTTTCAGCGCGGCGTTTATTTTTCTAGTCCTCGTGCCGACAAGCTTGTCTAGATCCTCACCCGTCATGCGGATACGGTTCTGCGCGTTTACTAGCACATCGCTGAACATGGAGAACTCCTTTTTCGTCTTTTCGAGCGTATTCTGTATCTCGACCGCACCCTTCTGTATCTGCAAGGTCTTGAAGCCGACAAGAAGCGACGATAACAGTGCCGAAAGCGTCGTCGGACCGGCGATGATAATGTCGAGCTTCCTAAGGTCTTCAAAGAACGTAGCGTCCCTGACCGCCTCCGCATACAGCCCCTCCGTCGGCAAGAACATCACGGCAAAGGTCGTCGTTCGCGGCGGATTTATATATTTTTTGCGCACGTCCTTTGCCGATTCTTTGATTTTTGCGAGCAAAAACTTCCTGTAAGTATCGATGGCCGCGGCATCCCCCTTCTCGTACCCGTCCACAAGCCTGTAGTAGTCATCGAGCGGAAACTTGCTGTCTATGGGCAGGTACGCAAACCCCTCGCCGTCCTGTCCGGGCAGCTTTATGGCGAACTCCACGCGCTCGGCGCTCCCCTCGCGCACTTGAGCCTCGCGCTCATAGAGGTGCGGCGGCAGCATATCCTCGATTATCTGGGAAAGCTGCAGCTCGCCGAGTATGCCCCTGGTCTTTGACCCCGACAATGCCTTGTTGAGGTTCGACACGCTCTCGGCGACCGAGCGCATCTCGCCTAGACGCGTATTCACAGACTCAAGCTGCTGATTGACGATTTCAAAACTGTTCTTCAAGCGTATGTTCAGCGTGGTTTCCAGCTTTTCGTCAACAGTCCGCCTCATTTCATCAAGCTTTTGCTCGTTGGATTTCTGTATAGCCTCAAGCCGTTCATCCACCTTGTCGCGTATGGATGCCTGTAGCTCCGCAAGGCTCTTTTGCGTCCCCTCGGACGAAGCCTGTATAAGCTGTGCCGTCTGCGCATTGCTCTTGCCAAGCGTTTCCGCAAGCTCGGCCCGCTGCCTCTGCGACATCTCCGCAGCCTCGCCCCGCTGCTCGCGAGCCTCCGCCTGCGCTTCCTGCCGCTGCGCTTTCAGCTCCTCGACCACCTTTTCGACGACAAACCCCGCTATAGCCCTGGCTCGCTCCGCTTCCGCTTCTGTTTCTGCGTCCGCATCCGCGTCCTCGCCGTCCGCCCGTTCCTCCCTCTTGCTCTTGACGATCAAGAATATCAGAGTTCCCAGCGACAGCCCCGCTATCGTAAACATAACTATGGTAATAATCGTTTCCATATCAACCTCCGCAAAAATAAATACTGTATCAAAATCATCGATTCTGTTTCGCAGGATCCGCAATCTCAACATATCTGTCCAAGGCTCTAAACGTAAACTGCGTGAGCGGGAAGGAATGGCGGCTTTGACTCCCGTCAGATTCTTCGACGGCCACGACTATACGGGCACTAGCCTCGATTTGCCTGCTCGCATAGCCCGCGCCTACAGCCGCATTGAAATTCGTGGCGCTCAGCCTGCTTAATTCCTCTTTGTACATCTCCCATATCTCCCATGCCTGCGCACCGGTGACAACTCCATCTATGCCCCCCCACGATGAAACAGCACCGATTTCCAACGATGAAATCTCGCTGTCCAGCGGAAGCTCACGCAATTCCGCATGGTTCCCTGCATTGATTATGATCTCAAGATTGCTGATATCGCTTAACATAAGGCTTATCACCCTCGTGTGTGAACTGCCGTCCCTCATATTCAGCTCGACCGTGCAATATATCTCGTCCTTGTCAGGGTTTGAGTAAAACGTGCCAGCCTTGGCTTCTTCCCTTGATTTTTCGAGCCTGTACAAAACCAACTCTTTCATCTGCTGCTCATGGAACTCTATTTGACTCAACTTCATTGTCATGTATGTATTGCCGACATCACGATACCTGTTTTCCGTAAAGCGTTCGATCCTCACATACTCTATGTCATGCGCTGGCGGCTGAAAGGAAATAATATGCGTGCCCACAGCAGAAGCCATCAACCACAACGCCAGCGCCGCGCCCAACGGCACCGCATAGTACGGTATCGCTTTCGGAAGGCTTTTCACGTTCCTTGTGGAAATGATCTCATAAAGAATATAGAACATTACGGAAAGGACTATGTATCTCGCAAAACTCCAGATGTCGTAAGAAATATCGCCAGAGGCGCTCACGCTTTTATCATTGAACGCGCTGACAGCCAAAAGCAAAAATGGGAAGGCGACAATGCTGCGGATAAATGTTTGCAGCGCCTTGTTCGGCGAACTCTTCCCCGCAGTCTCCGACGGCCTTTTTTTAGCGCATAGCCAACCGACGATTATGTATGCAATCGCCAGAAGAACCGGGGCAATCAATTTCTTCCATGCGTCAAAATCTTCAACAAAGGCGGAAAAAACCATGCTTGAGTATGCCGGCATATAGGACGGCGACTCAGGCAATATCACCACGATATCGGAAATGACGCTTTGCATAAAAGACGCAATGACCCACGGCAGCGCATACAGCAAGACGGCAGTTACAAAGCTGGAAAATGCAGTCCCCGTCAACGATGTCGCAAGCATGGCAGCCCCGACCATGATAAAAGCGTGCAGCATAAATATCAGCATTATATCGGCAGATGCGCCCGTAGCATCGGAAAGCGACATGCCAACAGAATCTGCAATGGCGCTCGCAACAACGTTTACAAGCAATACTGTCGATATTACGACAAAGAATATCCATGTCAGTACCGCAGCGCCCGTACTGAAATAAAGCTGCGTTCGCGTAAGGGATAGGCTATGGTAATAGTCGCTGGCGTTTCGTCTGTACTGGAATGAATAGGCGAGAAAGACCATGAAAAAACCCATCGCATATACTATCGGCGAAAGTATCATTGTTGACGCTGAAAGAATCCCTTTGAACTCGGGACCCGTACTTAGCGGAACCCATTGATAATATGAGAGTGTCGAGAATACAGCTATCAACGATATTGACCACGCTATGACCGTGCAGACAATGCCCATCCATCGCAGGTATTTCAGCCTGTCCAGATAGAATGCCTTATTGAACATTTTCATGACCGCCTTCCTCCTGCGCAAGGATGGAAACGTCAAGCGCATATCCATGAGCGCTCATCTCATGGACGAACACCTCTTCAAGCGACAGCGGCAATACTTCCATCAACAATGGATTCAGATTCTTTATCATTGCTTGTATCTGCTCTCTGTCCCCGCCCACCACAAGGTTTGCCACGCTGCCCACCTTTGTGAACGACCTCACATTTATGTCCCTGAAAAGCGAAGCGTCATAATCATAGCCAAAAGAGACCTGGATCTTGAAGAATGTCGTTTTCAGATTTTTGATATCGCTTTCGAAGACAATGCCGCCATCATGCAGCATGGCAAGCTGGTCGCAGGTGTCCTCGAGCTCCCGTAGCGAATGGCTCGTTATCACCGCTGTAGCGCCTCGACTCGTCATTTCTCCGCGCACCACGGTTTTGACAAAGCTACGCATCATGGGGTCGAGCCCATCCAAGGTTTCATCCAGAAATATGTACTTCGTCCGGCACGCCAAAGCGAGTATCATCGCCGCCTGCCGCTTCATGCCCTTGGAGAACGTGCCTATGCTTGCACGCGGATCAAGCCTGAATTTCGCCGCAAGTTCCCGAAAGTATTCATTGTCGAAACCCTTGTAGCAAACCGCATACAGCTTCGCCATCCTTTCCATATTGCTCTGCGGAAGGAAATACAGGTCGTCCGATATGAAAACAATCTGCTCTTTCACTTCGGGCGCTTCATACACAGCGAGGCCGTCATAGCCTATCTCGCCCGAATCAGGCTTGTATATGCCCGTCAGCAAGCGCAGCAAAGTGGATTTGCCCGCGCCGTTGGAGCCGACGAGCCCGTATATCCGCCCGTCTGGTATTGTGCAGCTGATATTTTCAAGAGCCGCTTTTTTGTCGAATCTCTTTGTAATGTTTTTCACTGCAATCATATTTCGGCATCCCTTTCAAAATGCTTTCCAAGCACTGCCACTAGCCATTGTAGCCTATCCACAATTATAATAGCATATATGGTATACTATCTGCTATGAAACTTGGAACATTGATTGAATCGTTGCCAATAGAATTGGTATGCGGCAATCTCGACGAGGATGTGGCGGAAATTGTTTTCGACTCGCGCAAGGCAGGGTCGAACGCGCTTTTTGTGGCACTGCCCAGCTCAAGCGCCAGGGGCATAGAGGGCCATATGTTTATCGAGGACGCCTGGGGACGCGGCTGCCGCAGCTTCCTTGTGAGTAGCGTACCGGAAGGGCTTGCTGGGCGGGAGGGCGCGAATGTGCTCCATACGAAAAACACCCGACATGGGCTTGCGCTTATATCGCAGCGATTTTTCGGGGAGCCGGACAAGCGGCTCAAGATGATAGGGCTTACGGGGACAAACGGCAAGACGACCATATCGTATATGCTGAAATACATCCTCGAAAAAGCTGGCAAAAAAGTCGGGCTTATCGGGTCGAACGGCATCATCTACCCTGGCTTTTATGAAAAGCTGCTGAATACCACGCCCGAATCTTCCTTATTGTATGGCTATCTGAATGGCATGGCCGACGACGGGGTCGAGTATTGCATCCTGGAAGCGACCTCCCAAGGCTTTATGCACAACCGCACAGACGGAATCGTTTTCGATGCAGCGCTCTTTACGAATATCACGCCAGACCATATCTCGCAGACAGAGCATACGGATTTTGAGCACTATCTTGAGTGCAAGAAGCTTATCTTCAAGCAGTCGAACGTATGTTTCGTCAACCGTGACGCGGGAAAGTTCGACGATATCGTTGCAGGCGTGCCGTCTAAGATCATACGCCTGTACGGGCTTTCGCATGAGGACGGAGGAAAGCGAGCGAGCGGAGAGGGCGAACTCGCATACACGGCAAGCGATATAAGGTTCAACCGTCATGGCAATCGCATGGCTATAGACTTTGCATGCAAAGCGCCCGACTGGAAGCGTGAGCTGCGCGTCAATATCCCAGGCTTATACAATGTGGAGAACGCCCTCGGCGCCATCTGCATCGCAGACCATTTCGGGATAGATGCGGATGATATCGCGGCAGGGCTAGACGAGGCTCAATGTGCCGGACGCATGGAATATGTCGACACCCCTGCGCCCTACACAATCATTATCGACTTCGCGCACAACGAGGACGGCGTAAGGACCATGATGGAGGCGGCAAAGGCGTACAATCCCAAACGCATACTTTGCGTCTACGGGCTACAAGGAGACCGCGCGCATATACGGCGCTCAGGCTGCGGCAAGATACTCGGGGAGACCGCCGACTATATGATATTGTCGGATGCCTGCCCCAAGACGGATGACCCTGACCAAGTGCTTGACGACCTTGCGGCGGGCGTCGAGGCAGGCGGCGGCGCAGGCAGATATGAAATCATACGAGACAGAAACATCTCTATACCCAAGATACTCGACATGGCGGAGGAAGGCGATATAGTCCTGCTCTCAGGCAGGGGCAACACGCTTTACGAAGAAGTGTTTGACGAGCTTATCCCACTTGACGAGCGCGAGGTCGTACGCAAGTATTTCGAGGACAAAGCGGCGGCAAAGGGCAACACGACGGGGGCAGGCAAATGAACGGCCTCAAGTTCGCAGCGGCCCTTGTTGCCGGCAAGCTTTGCGCGGCTTTCTGCAGGGCGGTCTCCCGCGAACGCGGCACAAATCTGCCCGGTGCCGTCGCCCTGAGGCTCGACCCGCTTTTCCTGCAACACATCAAAAAAATAGAGCCGACAAAGACCATATTTGTCACGGGCACAAACGGCAAGTCTACCGCCAACAATATGATTGTGCACGCCTTCCAAGCTGCTGGCCACACTGTATGCTCAAACCTCGAAGGCGCAAACATGAAGCCGGGAGTCGCGACGGCCCTGCTGAAAAGCACTACGGCCTTCGGACGCTTCAACAAGGACATTCTTGCCCTTGAAGTAGACGAACGCAGCCTTGCGCACATAGCGAAAGACCTCCCGCCCGGCCACTTCTGCGTCACAAACATCCAAAAAGACCAAGTGCAGCGCAACGGGGATCCAGATTATATATACCAAAAGATAAAGGCCGTCATAAGCGAGACGGACGGACTGAAGCTCTACGTAAACAATGAGGAGCCGCGAAGCAAATCGCTTGGAACAATTATTGCTGGAAGCAGCCGCGTCCTCTCATACGGCGTCGTGCAGAACGTACGTTCATCAAGCGTTGAAAAAGATTGGGGCGTGACAATGCCCTGCCCCCTCTGCCATGACGCGCTAAGTTTCTCGCACTACAATCTCGCAGGCGTCGGGGCTTTTAGTTGCAAGTTTTGCGGCTTTGCTTCCGACAGTGCCCCCGGCTTGCAAATCACAGCCGTAGACTATGAAGGCGGAACCTTCGTGGCTGATGCGGAAACCTACCGTCTAGCCTACCCGGCCGCTTTCTTTTTATATAATTATGCATTGTGCATTTGCGTGTGCAATGAGTTCGGCATAGGCGCGAATGCGCTGAAACATGCCTTTGAAACGTTTACGAATATAGGCGGGCGCATGGAGGTGTTTGCGTACAATGGCAAGAGCATACGATATATGCGTATCAAGCAGGAAAATCCCGAGACCCTGCAGAACGCGCTCGACACGATGGCCGAGGACAGGAGCGAAAAGGTCTTTGTCTTAGGGCCGGCGGTGGTCGACGATATAGTGCCGCACTACAGCAACACCTTCTACACTTTCGACTGCAACTTTGGGCCGCTAGTGGAGAGCGGACTCGAACGATGCATTTGCTTTGGCAGCACCATAAGCCATGACGCGGCGAACCGCCTGCGCTACGCTGGCGTGCCGGACGAGAGAATCGATATTCTTGACACCGATGATGACGGGGAAATTCTCGCCGCCATAGCGGCCTGCGGGTCGGACAATATCTATTTAATCACCTGGCTTAAAAAATACAATCAATTGAAGGAGCATGCCAGATGAGCGAGGCAGGCAAAGAGCTGAATATACTCTGGCTATGGCCTGACATATTGAACCAGCACGGTGACAGGGGCAATGTGATGGCACTTGTCCGCATATGCGGGCTCTATGGCATTGAAGCAAAGATTAAACGCGTAGACCGGCTGACTGACGAGCCTGTATTCGAAGATGCGGACATTATGATTCTCGGGGCGGGCGAGCTTGCCGTAATGCCACGAATTGCGGGCGCCCTTGAGAAGCACTCTATGATGTTCACAGCACGGCTTCATCAAGGCGGCATACTATTTGCGACAGGTGCGACGGGTGCGGCGCTCGGCGTGCATACCCTGCGCACTGACGGCAGCCATATCTACGGCCTTGGCTTGCTTGACATGGAATGCCGCGAGCGCGAGGCCGTCCTAGGGGACGACTTGATATTCCGCATAGGCGACATGAATATCTACGGTTCGCAGATACATATGATAGATGTCTCACTCGCAGCAGGCCAGCCCCCCTTAGGCAAGACGGTCTACGGATACGGCAACGACGGCGGCGGCAACGAAGGCGCCGTACAGAACAGCATTGTCTTCACAAACGCGCTCGGCCCCGTTCTCGTGAAAAACCCTTGGCTTGCGCTTGAACTTATAAATAAGGCTCTCGTGCACAAAGCGAAGGGACAGGCCTTCGAGGCGTTGCGCTTCAGACCAGAATTGTTCAGGCTTGAGCTTGCTTCGGCAGAAGCGATACGGGTTTTCAACGAAAGAAAGGAGAAGCCCCCATGGGTTCACACCTCACAATAGATCAAGGCTCGCTGCTACAAAATCTCCGCACCATCAAGGCGATTGCGCAAAGAAGCGGGGTTTCCATAAGCGTCGTGACCAAAGGGCTTGTGGGGCATGAAGGGCTTGTAAAACTCCTCGTTGAAAACGGCGCGGACAGCATATGTGAAGCGCATATCCAAAATCTGAAAAAATTCAAAGACCTCCCGGCGGAGAAATGGCTTATCCGCTCACCGCTGCCGAGCGAGGTTGACGATGTCGTGCGCTATGCGGATGTCAGCCTCGTGACTGAGATGTCCGTGCTCGAACTTCTTTCGGCGGCCGCCGCGGAGCAAGGCCGCAAACACAAAGCGGTTATTATGCTGGAACTGGGCGAGTTGCGCGAAGGCTGTATGCCGGACGAACTTGTCCCGCTTTGCGAAGCCTGCCTCGCCCTTCCGTCACTTGAGCTTCACGGCATTGGCGCAAACCTTTCGTGCATCAACGAAATCATCCCAAACGAAAACAATATGGCCGTGCTCGCAGAGGCGGCATCCGAAGTCGAAAACGTGTTCAGCGTGCGTCTCCCTCTTGTTTCGGGAGGCAGCAGCAGCGCTGTGAAGATGCTGGAAGAGGGCGGCCTGCCGCCCGCTATAAACCACCTGCGCATAGGCGAGGCCATACTGCTCGGCAATATCGTATGCTACGACATGCCATATGAGGGTGCACGCGAGGATATATTCACCTTGGAAGCCGAGGTCATCGAGGCGAAATCCAAGCCCTCGCTGCCATGGGGCGAGCGTGCGCCCGGCACCGCACCCGCCGGGCAGCCATCCGTGCCCGGCGCCCTCCAAAAGCGTGCCCTTGTCGCTATCGGCAAGCAAGACGTCTTCGCACAATACCTAGCCCCAATCGACACAGGCATCCGCATCCTAGGCGATACCAGCGACTGCCTTGTCGCCGATGTCACGGATGCCAAAAACGAATACAAGCCCGGCGATACCGTCAGCTTTCGCCTCAAGTACAACGGGCTCGTTTCCGCAATGGCCTCGTCCTATGTCGAAAAAATCCTGCTATGAGCCTTTGTATTAATTGAGATAGCGGAACACGCCTTTTACGATGCCGAGTATTTGGACATCCTTGACGATTATGGGCGAAAACGCATCGTTCTCCGGCTGGAGCCTTATCTGCCCGCTTTCGTTATAATAGGTCTTGACCGTGGCTTCAGACTCAAAGCCTTGTATCATCGCCACGACTATCTCGCCATTTTTCGCAGTGGCACCCATACGCACGAGTATCCGGTCGCCGTCAAAAATACCAGCACCCGTCATGCTATCGCCTTTGACGGTCAGCATAAAGTTTTCGCCCTTGGCATAAGCAGCCGGCACAGGGAAGTACCCACTGATATTTTCTTCGGCTGTGATAGCCGAACCCGCCGCAATCTGGCCAACCACAGGAACATCCAGCACTTCCTCTCGTGACAAGTCTACATTGGCCACATAGGAGTCGAACGAACGATCCGTAAACATAATCGCACGCGGCTTGGCGGGGTCTTTCTTCAAGTAACCCTTCACCTCAAGCCTGGCGATGTCTTTATGCACCGTTGAAGTAGACTTTATATCTAGCGAATCGCAAATCTCGCGTACCGTAGGCGGATAGCCCTTCTTCATCGTCTCCTTCTTCATAAAGTCATATATCTTTTGCTCCCTAGGTCTAAGTTTGTCCATTTTCCACTACCTCCTTATGTGGTCTCATGCGAATACCAGTTCACGAATATAAAAGCATTGTATCAGAACGCGAACAAAAAGTAAACACTTGTTTGTAATTTCGTTTATGCCAAAAATATTCCCCTCTTTTCTTGACTAAAATTGTACAAATAGCCGATTTGCCATCAAAATTGTAGTATAGTAGATGGTAGAAAAAAGGGGGTGCGTAAATATGGTAAGACAGATAATCAAGATCGACGACAGCAAGTGCAATGGCTGCGGGCTGTGCGTATCGGCCTGCAACGAAGGGGCAATAGGCCTTGTCGACGGGAAGGCACGGCTCCTGCGCGACGACTATTGCGACGGACTCGGCAATTGCCTGCCCGTATGCCCCACCGGGGCAATCAGCTTTGAGGAGCGCGAAGCGGCGGATTTCGACGAAGCCGCCGTAAAAGCCCGCACGGACAACACGAGCCATCTCAACCAATGGCCGGTGCAAATAAAGCTCGTCCCGCCGAACGCACCCTACTTCAACGGCGCAAGCCTGCTCATCGCAGCTGATTGCGCCGCCTATGCCTACGGCAACTTCCATAGCGATTACATGAAAGGCAAGACAACAATTATCGGATGCCCTAAGCTCGACAACACAGATTACTCCGAAAAGCTGACTCAAATATTACGCGAAAACAACATAGCGTCCGTCACGGTTGGCCGTATGGAGGTCCCATGCTGCGGCGGGATCGAGATCGCAGCAAAGACAGCCTTGCGAGACTGCGGCAAGAAGATACCGTTTCAGGTCACTGTTTTCACTACCGACGGCAGTATTTTGGGAGAGTCGCAATGTTGCTGAACAAATGCCCTGGAGCCGAGAGGCTACGCGGTTCCCCGGAGATTACCGAGAAAACCTGCCCTGAGTGCGGCAAGGAAATAGAGCTGTTCTCGATAGATACCCATATGGCGTGCGAGTGCGGGTTCATCGCGTACAATGAAACGCAGAATTGCATCAAATGGTGCGCCTACGCGCGCGAATGCGTCGGCGATGAAATCTATTTTCGATTTATCAATGCGGAGAATGTTTAGGGCTTAGCGGAAAACTTTTGCACCTTTTTTATCTTGTCGTGCCTCTATCCTCCATTGCGATCTAATAACTATGGTTTGCAAGGAGGTAATTGACATGACAATGTTGAAGATTTTTTGGAGAAACAAACGGGCGGACTCGCCACGGGCAACGGTCTTTCTGCTTGCGATTTTGCTTGCGTTGATTGTGGTGTTGGGTGGCTGCGGTGGTGCGAACGGCGCAACAGAGGGCGACACTGGGGGCGATGCATACCCTGCCGCTGGGAGCGAAGCGGGGCACGGGGCTTCTGGGGCATCCGTAATTCAAACCGAGCCAGAGACCACCGCCTTGGCCGACCCTGCCATCCCCGTGGCAATCCCGCCAGACGCACAGGCGTATGCGTATTTTGCCGTGTTCGAGGAACTTTACGGCACCGACACCGCCCTAAATTTTGAGAGCAACTACTTGGCATTGGATCTGACGAATGCGATGCTTGCAGACACCGCGCCGCTCATCGAGCTTGTGCAAAACTTCTGCGATGAGCATGGCTACACTCTTTTGCTAGATAGCCACGAAGGGCTGACGGAAAAAGGGTATATCGAGAGCATGAACTTCACGGAGGGCTTTCTGATATCTTTCAGCGACGTGGAGCTAGGGTCTGACAAACTCATCACCTCAGCGAGCAAATGGAGCTCCGGGCTCGGTGCCATAGGCTCGGATTATACCGTCGAGCTGAAAGGCGGCATATGGGAAATCACAGATATTGCACTGATGTGGATTAGCTGACCGCATCTGCATAAGCATTTAAAGCTCCTCTGACAAAAACCTCTCGATATTCAGGTGCTTTATCCCGTTCCTGCTCATATCGAGCGTGTCCATGCTTACCACGAGTTTCGGGAAATTGTCCTCTATTTTCAAAAGGTTGCCAAACTCCCTATCCTGCGTTTTTTTGTCGGCAAGCAGATATGCAACCTGAACATAAATCGGTTCGTTGTTTTTGACACCGATAAAGTCAATCTCCTGACCATCAATAGTTCCGACGGTCACTTCATACCCACGACGCAAAAGCTCTATGCAAACGATGTTTTCCAAAACCTGCCCGATATCCTCTGCTGTCTTGCCATAAACCGCCTCCCTCAGCCCATGGTCAACGATGAAGTACTTTTCGGCAACCTGCAAAATCTTCTTGCCCTTGATGTCTTGACGTTTCAGTTTGTAAAACAGATACGCTTCCTCGCAAGCCTTGATGTAATTCAAGACCGTGTCGGTACTGACTTTCCGCTGCTCACTTTTGAAGTACTTGGAAATTGAACTCGCCGAAAACGTCTGTCCGACATTAGCCAAGATATAGGTGATTATCCTGTCAAGCAAGTCAACGTCCCTGATGTTATTCCTTTTCACAACATCCTTTAAAACAACCGAATTGTACAAATCCTCCAAATAAAGATGTATCGCCTTTTCGTCGGCGATTATATTGTTTATAAAAGGCATGCCACCGAGCTTCAAATAGTCCGCAAAATTTTTGCCCTCATTAAGCAGCAAAAATTCCCTGTACGATAATGGATAAATGACAAATTGCACATACCTTCCCGAAATAAGGGTTGCCAGCTCGCCGGACAGTAGCTTGGCATTGGAGCCGGTAACATAGATGTCCGCGTCAAAGTCCACCCGGAATGAGTTTATGGCTCCTTCCCAATTGTTCACCTCTTGAATTTCGTCGAAGAACAGATACCATTTGTCCTTGCTACAGCCTATTTTTTTCGTCACATAATCATAAAGGGTATCGGCGTTCGCATATTTTTCATTCTGCTTGCTTTCAAAATTGAGATATACACTGTGCTTTGGGTCGCCAATCTCATCTCTCAGCAAATCAAGCAATACCGATTTTCCGCTACGGCGAAGCCCGGTAATGACCTTGACAACATCCTTGCCGATGAACGGGCGTATTTGTTCCATGTATAATTCGCGCTTAATCAAATCAATCAACCTCTTTCATGCCATAAATATACCTCTATTATAGTCGATGGTCAAGTGCAAATTTGCATAATTGTCAAGTATAGTCGATACTGCCCTTCGCCCAAGCACCACATCGGTCGTGTCCGTGTCCGAACCAAAATAGTATGCTATACCGATGTTATATCTATAACGCAATACTTGAATTCATTGTTTTTCCCTTTTTCGTTGGCGGATAGTTCGGAATACTCCTGCCATGAAACCTTATAATTGCCTTTTATGCTTATTGGGTATTGATACTTCGGATACCCTTTAACTTTTGCACCCTCTCGAAAATGTCTTTGGCCTTCTTCAATAGTAGTCCCATCTGGGGCGTTAAAAACACTATAATTGTTTTCCATCTTCAGCCCTTCCCAATATGCCTTGTCGTTGGTAAGCCATATTACATATCCCTTGCTAAACCCTTTCAATTTTTCCTTTAGCAATTCCATACGTTCAATATCAGCGAAGCAATTGTACATACCCATGCCACGAGCTCCAAGAGAGAGATTGTACACCTCACCGTTATCAGCCACATATTCTAGCGTATGTTTGAGATACTTCAGTTCGATTGGCACTATGCTTTTGCTGTCATTGAAAAACAGCACGATATCTATTCGGGCATTCTTCCATAATTTCTTGTCATCCTCTGACATATCGATAAGCAGGGGAGTATATTCCAGGCGAATAGATACTTTGTCTCCGTACTTTTTTTTGATAGTCCACGCCAACTCAAACTGAAAATCGGCCTCGGAATGGAATATCGGCCTTTTTTCACTAAGGGTTTTCATTACTTCATTGATATTGATATTCAACAATTCATTCATGGTACTTCCTCCACACCATAGTGCAAACGCTTACAATAAATATTTTGACACTGTTGTCAATAATTGTCCAGTCAGTTGTTTCAAATTTGTACAGGCAATAACTGACGGATATATTTCTTTTAGGGAGTCATAGCAGGAGTATGATTCCTCTGAACCATCATCTAACGCAACTGCGATTATGTTTGTACCGCGCCTAATGATTTTTGCCGCTGCATTGGCTGTATCTTTTGTGGACACAGGGGCATAGTAGCAGCCATCACCGCCAGTACCATGAGCTGGCTCCCCGTCAGACAAGACTATAATCAGTTTCTCTTCATTGTGTGTATTTGTAGCCATGTAACGCTCAGCCCAAAAGAGCGACAACCCCTCGCGCGTTCCATCGTCTGCCGCAAGCGCCAAAATGTTGTATTTTTCTTCGTCCTTTGCAAAAAAGTCTATCAGTATGTTATGGTTTACTGTAGGCTGTCCATACATGGCTCGGTGTTCAACTATCGAGTGCGTGATCCCTTGTTTTTTAAGAACCTCGTGCAAAATCAGGCTTGAGGTCATTGCGCTTTCTCGGCGGTCTCCTGCCATAGATCCTGATCCATCGATAAGCAGCATCACTGCAATATCAGGAATACCGTGTTCCTCTGCCTTGCGATACCAGTATCTTTTCTTTGTATCACCCAATCTTCTTGTGGCAATGCCGCTACCGAAAAGACGTTTTTCCTCCCGTTCCGGCACGCGCGCTTTCAGCAAATGCACAAACCGGCTATTGTATGAATTGATATTGACATGGTATTTATTATAAATGTTCAAATAAGCCCGACGTAAGTTAAGATTCGGTTTTGGCTTCGTTTCGATGATCTTTATACCTTTGTGTATATTTGCACAATCAAATTGAGTGCCTCCCCATATAGTAACTTGCGGTTCGACCAAAACGATTTGCAAGGCCGCATTTTTCTCTTTTTCAAAACTATCAACGGTTTCTCCTAACTGTCGCTCAAAGTTCCGTTCGGGAAGCATTTCGCCGTTTTTGTCCGTAAAAAGCCCTCTTGCTATTTCAGCAATCTTGCCTTTCTTTTCTACAGCATTGATCGTTTGGTTATCCCCCGAATGTGTACCCGTGCCTGGCAGCATTTTTATCAAAATCGTATCATTTATCTCTTCTTCGCTATCTGGAATCAATGGCTCAACTATATCGAATATTTTTTGTGTATATTCATATCTGCCTTTTGGGTCTCCGCAAAAACTGCCATCTAAAAACAGTTTCTTCGACAGATCCACATAGCCCGCTATTTCTGCCGGGGGCTTTTCTGCCTTTATCATCGGATACAACAAAAATCCCGCCATATATTCAAGATATTCTACTAAAGGCAATGGTGCCGGCGCGGCCACGGTTTCGGTTTGAAAAGTCCTCTCGACTGTCCCTTCTATCCTCATATTTGCGAACATCACTGCAATTCTTTCAAATTTCAGGTAGAACTCAAGGTTGTCAAACACACTGCATCCAGCTGCCTCGATAAACGCATCCTCGATAATATTGCTAATCATAGCAAGCGTTTTTGTACGTGCTCTTGTGGTTGCCCGAGAGTCGCCTTTGATTCCACTCGGGAAATCCGTGTAAAGAATATGCAGACATTCATGAATGTTTTGCCCGCGCGTTATCATGCGCAAGGCATGCCATGGATCGCTTGAAATTTGGCTCCCGAGTCCCATGTAGTCTTCTGTGCGCTCAAGCGCTTTCCGATCTGAAAAAACCTCACCTATAGCTGGGTCGACGACGATGTTCTGCCCGTCAGTAAAAGCCCGGTTTTCATTGATAAAAAACAGTCGCACTCGGTCATTTTCGCTCAATACCTGGGCGAAGTTTTCCTCTATGCTACGATTGAAATCGCATTGAAATCGCCTTAATATTTTTTTAGCTTCTCTTTCCAAATTGACCTTTCTTAGTTTTCGTCGCCATCAACACGTTCACCATATTCATCAACAATTGCAATCAACTTGTCAGCAAATTTTTCATCCTTTTCGACATAGATGCCTTCTTTAAACATCGGAGCCAGCATGCCGATAGCATTGACCAAGACAGATGGATTGTAGTCAATTAGTGCAATCAGAGCACTTTTTGAGAAGTGCAAAAAACACTCTTCCCAGTCATCATTTTGGAAATATTCCAAACCAGTTTCATATGGTTTTTCGGCGTTTAGCTCACCGCTCTTTTCATAGGCTTCCGGTTTGTAGACCTTGCCCGATTCCAGCTCTTCCAACAATGCCTGGGTTCGTTGTTGGCACCCCTCGTAAAATTCGATTGGCATCCCTTCTTGAATAAGTTTCTTCACGCTTTGAAGGGCTTTTTGGAAATAGTCATGCGCTTTCTCCACATTTTGTTCTTCTACAATCCCTTTATAACAACATTCGCCTAACCGCAAAGCAAGGTCGCCGTAAGAATTATGCTCAGGGTTGTATATAACGTCATTGTAATATGCTTCATTGTATAGACTGAGCGCCATTTTCTTGTCTTCTTTAGCATGCCACCCGGCAAAAAACATATCTCCAATTATCATCATGGAGTCTGCATTTTGCAGCAAGGCTCCTTTTAAAGAGTATTCAAATAAGGTTTTATAATCATATTTGCTGTTATATGGTTCGAAATAGGACGGAGGCATATTTGGCCAAAGCCAAGTCAGATTGTAAATCAAGGCTTGATAGCCAATATCTGAGCCCTTATCTGCTAATTTTCTATACCAATAGGTTGATTTGGCCAAATCCAGTTCAATACCACAATCTCGGGAATAAATATGTCCAAGTGCTATCATCGCGTCAAGATTTTCTTGAGCTGCAGCCCTTTCAAAATAATCCAACGCCCGCTCGAGCCAGTCAGGGTCAACATGTTCGTTCATGTCATCAAACATAATATAACAGGCGACCTGCGCCTGTGAATCCGCATCGCCGGCATCTGCTTTTTTAATCATTTCCAATAGATTGTCCAATTAATTATCACCAGTCCCTTCCAAACTTTTGCTTCCGCACAAAGCTGCAAAAGCTTCATCTTTCTCAACGCCGAGCCCATTCTTATACATCAGACTAAGGTTTGAAAGGGCCTCTTTTCTCACATCTCCCCCCGACATGGCATAACGGGTGTAGAGCAAGAACGCCTCTTCATAACTATTTTCATCAAAGTTTTCCATCTTCGTGAGAAAACCATTATAGCCGTCTTCGCTATGTTCAGTTATTGGATTCAGCCCCTCATATGCCTTGCCTGAATTTATTTCCTTAATAAGGGCTTGCGCTCTATTGTATCCGGGATCAATAAACTCGGCTAGGTCGCCATTTGCCCTGCGAAACTCGTAACTTTCCATTGCGTGCCTAAGGTAGTCCTCCGCCTCTTCGACATCCTGGATTTCAGCCATTCCTTTTAGATAGCATTCGCCTATGCGTAAGCAGACATCGGCATAACAATCATCCTCTTTATCATCTATAAGATCCCAGCTCTTGCAAAACAAATCGTATGCAAGCCTTTGATTCCTCCTTGCGTATTTACCCGAAAAGAATAGGTCTCCCAGAATATAAAGTGCATTTTGCTCGCCCAATAAAGCGCCCTTAAAAGCATATTCGTAAATAGCCCTGTAATTTGTGTCATCTGTCTGTGGATCAAAATATTCACAAGGAATATCCAACGCATAGATCAGACAGCGAAAGGCTTTTGGGTAAAGCATTTCAGCCGCTTTTTTATACCAATAAACAGCTTTTTCCTTGTCATATTTTACGCCTCGGCCGGCGATATACATGGCTCCCAGATCAAGCATAGCATCGCCATGCCCCTGCGAGCCCGCCAACTCAAAATACTCGACAGCGCGTTCTCCCCAATCAACTCCCACTTCTTCTTTCTGGTCTTCATATATCATATACCAAGCGACTCGATATTGTGCGTCCGCGTCCCCGGCATCGGCTTTCTTTATCGTCTCTAACAGATTTTTCATTTCACTGATTTCAGGCATTTACTGTATCTCCTTCTTTGTCTATGACCACTTATACAATACAATTATCCCTCTAATAGTATCTTCGAGAACGCGATCACATTTTGCGATCGACACGATAGTGTTTTCTGCGGCATGCACATACCCTTCATACTTCGCAAGCCTCACCCAATTTTCGAGATTGCGTGGAGAGATAACAACATCCAGCTCTTCCGATTCTATTTTCTTTTTGAGTTTATGATAAACGCCTAATACTTTTTCGACTACATTCTCACATTCGGGGACTCTGGTTGTCAGCATTTTTCGTATCGCCTCATCCGATAGCGTGGCAAGCTCCACGACGATGTTAAAGCGGTTATACAGTGCCTGATTCAGTTCTTTCGTTCCGAAATATCCTAAGTTCATAGTTGCAAAGAACCGGAAGTTCTTATGCCTCCTGACCACTTCACCGTTGTCTAAACGAACAAATCCATTGTCATCTAAAAGTGAATTCAAAAACGCCAGATATTGTGGCTTCGCGAAATTGATTTCCTCAAAAACTACTGCGCCACCTTCCCTTATTGCCTTGGTCACATAGCTCTCTTTGAAGAGTATCTTGTCATCCTGAGGAAGAAACTTGCCTAACACAAATTCATCAAGGTTCTCGGTGCAGTTTACGACATCCATTATAGGCAACCCGATTTCCTGACAAACCAACTTGCTTGACATGGTTTTGCCCGTTCCCGCAGGTCCGTGGAAGAGTACAGCAATAGCATCGCCTTCCGTAATGGCACTACAAATGGCTTTCACAGCCTTAGGAGTTTCAAATTCTTCTGGCAACACAGGAATAAGTTCTCTATACTCCTTTGCGAAAGTTTTTTCCGGGAATTTATCTACTTTGATTGTCCTTTCTTGCTTCACTACCGCTTCGTTTTCCGCGATCACCTTGTAACTTTCACGGAAAGACAGCCATCCTCCAATATCAAAACCGCTCAGATTTGCGTAGGTCACTTCATATTCATCTGCCTTGTGAGCCTGATAAAAATCCTCGTGCAGATTCACAAAGAGGTCGGCAACCGGATCAGAGATGTAACGCATGAACAGCTGGTTGAAATCTTTGTCTTTAAAACATTCATGTGCGAGCAGCAAACAAAAACAAGGCAGCAATTTATATAATGGGCGTAAGTGTTCCATGTCTCCATCAAGCCATCTACCCATATCGTCATAAGCAGCTATAGTGATTCTATTTTCTTCAAGAAGAGCATCGTAACGAAAAATATTCGACTCAATTACTTCGTTGTCTCGCCAATCTTCCGGCATGAAGATACTGAGAAAAATCTGGGTGCCATCATCATTAGCGAAATAATCTCCATCAATCGAGCTGTCTCCGTTTCTTGCTGAGCGCACTAACTCAGAAAAAAGCGATAAGCCTTCGCCTATCGGCTGACAGAGCGATGTTGTTCCGTTAATGGACTGATTGTTCGGATGTACGTAGTATTGTGTTGCATCGGAATGATGCCTAAAGCCGAAAGCCTTGTATATCTCGTCGCTGTTTTTTCGTCTAACCTTGTATGAAACTTTAAAAATTTCCATTGTAAACCTCTCTAAATCTCTTTTCGCCTTAGTTCTTTTGTCAATCCGAATCAATTATATCATGAAGTCGAATTGATTATTGGGCGTTGGCGCAATCCCGCAGCCCCTCAACCGCCCCGCCCGCTATCGCCCACAGATACAGGCTTGCGACGGAGCCGTACGGCGAGTAGCGCCTCCTGTACTTCTCAAACAATTGGCACGTGATTTTCCTATGGCGGTACAGCATACGCATACCGCGAAGGATGGCGAGGTCGCCGTAGCTAAGGATGTCCGGGCGCTGCATGGAGAACAGCATCAGCATCTCGGCCGTCCACGTTCCGATGCCGGGAAGCGCTGAAAGCTCCTTGCAGACCTCGTCGTCTGGCTTCGCCCAGAGTGCGCTTATGTCCAGTTCGCCATCCGCCACTTTCTTGGCAGCACCCTGGATATACGAAGCCTTTCTGAACGAAATCCCCACGCTTTGAAGCTCCGCCTCCGTGCAAGCCAACACGGTCTGTGGCGTCACCTCGCCGAGCATGGCCTTTACGCGCCCCCATATCGTGACCTGCGCCTTTGAGGATATCTGCTGCCCGACAATCGAGTTCACGAGGGCAGAGAACAGGTCGGGATTGACCTCGCGCCGTATCGGCCCTATCGCGTCGATGGCCGCCCCGAGTGCCTTGTCCCGCTCTTTCAAATGCGTTATCTCTACATCCCCGTACTCGAAAACAGCCATGCAAACCCCCTTCATTACTCATTCATTACTCATTCATTACTCATTCATTATTCATTCACTATAACACATAGGTCGAGCCAACAACATAAGCGACATCTATCATCCACTTCCCCCGCAGGCGGAACGCCGGGATGGTCTGCTTCCTCGCCATGTTCAGGGCGTTTCGCGGATTGAGCCCGCCCGCCTTCGCCCACTCGGAGACGCTGGCAATCCGCTTGCTCCTGGCAATCGTCAGCCTCTTGTGCATCGACTCCATAAGGAGCAATGCAAAAAGACGCGTGAAGCCGTCAAAGCGTCCGCCCTTTCTATAATCGTCAAACAATATGTAATAGTCCCTGTGCTTGCCTTTGTTCGGTATGATGATGGGCGGGTATCCAAGCTGCATCAACTGTCCGTTGACGAGGACGCGCCCTATCCTGCCGTTGCCATCGACAAACGGGTGTATGGTTTCAAACTCTGCGTGGAAGTGTGCAATCTTGTCGAGGAAGTACGCGTCCTTGTCCGCATTGAATTTCTCCGCAAGCTCGTACACCAGCTCGTTTGTGAACGCAGGGTTTGCCCCTATATGTGCGCCCACCCGCACCCATTCCTTCCCGCTGCGAAACCTGCCCGCGATTCCATTGTCGATGCCGGTCAAAAGCGTTTTGTGCAGTTCGAGCATCACCTTGGGCGTGCTGATGTTCTTCCCCTTCTGCACATAGCCCCTAAGCATCTCCATGACTTCCGCAAGGTTCTTGGCTTCGTAAATCTCACGGATATCATGGTCTTTCCTGATTTCGTTTCGCACCAAAATGTCCTCGGTGTCCTCAAGGGAGAGCGTCGAGTTCTCTATCGCATTTGAGTTGTAGACGGACTCTGGTATCTCCGCCATCGAAATCTCGTCGAAGGCCTCCCTGCAGTCCTCTGACAAAGCGCAATATGCCATATGCAGCTTCTCGATCCTGTCCTTTGTGGTCTTGTTTATCATAATAGGATTGTATCACTTTAGGTGAAAAAATACAATATCTACAATTTTTCACCCATAATCTCCGTCCCCATAATCGCCTTGGTTTCGCTTGCACACCATAAACAATATGTCGTATCATAAACACATGACAGGAGACACGATGCGGAGCAAAATAAAACAATTATTGAGATACCTCGCATACATTATTGTATCGAATGCAATATATGGAATTATTGTATACAATGTGTTCACATGGTTGGCAGGTTATTCCCTTTCATTTGCATATTTGGGGAATTTTGCACTGATTGTCTTGGGGCTGGCTCTCGATGAATACACGTGCAAGGAGTACCAGTCCGAGAAGTTTGCCGCAGACCTGAAGACCGCCATGCAAAAGAGCGGGAAAGCAAGCAAATCATACCGGATCATCCGGTGGCACATGGACAACTTCGTCTCCTTCAAGACGGTGTTGTACCTGTTCTACATCTTCATTCTGGTAGCCTCGCATATAATCGCCTACAACCCCGCATTGGCGAGCGAAGCGTTTGGCAACTTCATTATGGCAAACGAATACACCATATTGATCCTGATTGCGCTCGACCTGCTTATCCGGCAATTCTCAATTGACAGGCGAAAGATGAGGGAAACCTCGGAAAAACTGGAACGTGCCTTGGCAGAGGACAAAGACTGACGGGCCATGTTCGTAACAGTGAACGGAGTGGAGCTATTTTACGAAAAGAGCGGGAATGGCGACCCGATAATCTTGTTGCACGGTAACGGAGAGGACCACCGGATTTTTGATGTCCTGACGGAGCGGCTTTCCGCCCACCATACGGTCTATGCGGTGGACAGCCGCGACCACGGGCAGAGCAGCTGGGTCAATGGGCTCGACTACCGCTCCATGATGGGTGACATCGCCGCCTTCATCACGGCACTGGACATACGTAAGCCCGCGCTCTACGGATTCAGCGACGGCGGCATCGTCGGGCTGCTACTTGCCATCGAATACCCGGACATGCTCTCCCACCTCATCATCAGCGGCGCCAACACCCACCCCGACGGCATCAAGACCGTCTACACCGTCCTATATAAAATCGCATACTTCTTCACGCGAAACCAAAAATGCAAGCTGATGCTGACGCAGCCGGACATATCAAACGATGACCTAAGCAAAATCACGGTGCCCACTTTCGTATTGGCCGGAAGCAAGGACTTCATCAAGGACGAGCACACGAGAATGATTGCGGCAAACATACGTGGCAGCGTGCTTAGGATACTGGATGGCGAAAGTCACGCAAGCTATGTCATACATAGCGAACAGCTGTACGAGGTTATTCTCCCTTATTTGAAATAATATGCGGAGGCGACGAGCGGAAGAGAAGAAATTAAGTTACCGAAACTCGCCGACTCTTTTAATCCCTTTTTAATTTGCGATTAGTTTGAGGTTAATGCTATGCGTCGTATAGTATGCGTGCTGGCGAACGATTTTGTAATTGAAGTATTGACGAATAGGAGGTATAAAAAGATGCTATTTTCGATAGGGGCGGCTCTCTTGGACGCCTGCGTGCTATCAGCGCTCCGCGATGAGGATGCCTACGGGTACGTGCTTACGCAGACGCTGAAAGAGAAGGTTGAGATTTCCGAATCGACGCTCTACCCTGTCCTGCGTAGGCTGCAAAAGGACGAATTCCTTTCTGCTTACGATGTTCCGTGGCAAGGACGAAACCGCAGGTATTACGCCATCACGGAAAAGGGTCGTGATATAGTACGTGAATACAAGGAGGCGTGGTCGGATTTCCGCGACCGTGTGGACGGACTTATTTTGGGAGGTGCGGCATAATGAACACACAGGACTATATAAACGAGCTCAAGCTGCACCTACGCAAGCTGCCAGAAGAAGAACGCGAGGACGCGATATCATATTATTTTGAATACCTTGTGGAGGCGGGGCCGGACGGTGCCGCGGAAGTGATGGACAAGCTCGGAACCCCTGCGGAACTGGCGGCGGGCATAAGGGCCGACCAAGCGATGCAGGATTTTGAGGACGCCGAGGGGCCGAAAGCGGCCGCCATAGGCAAGGGCGTGCAGGCCGTATGGTACGCAGGTCTGGCGGCCGTGCCTAGGACTATACTGGCCGTCCTCGTGACCGCCATAATAATAGTCGTATTCTTCGCAATAATAATAGCGCTATTCGCAACGTCTGTCGGTCTGATGATAGGCGGAATCGTCACGTTTGGCGGCGGCATATGGCTTATCCCATTCAGCGGGGGCATCACGGTGTTCGGGCTAGGGATCGGGCTTGTGATTTTCGGCTGCGGCTTCCTGCTGTTCCTGTTCTCCATTTGGTGCAGCAAAGGGATGCTACGGGGCATCGCAGGCGCGTTCAACGGGATACGGCAGAAGCGCGAACACAGACACAGCGAAAACACAAATCATTCAGGGAGGCAACAATCATGAAAAAAATTATTTGGATACCAATTGTGATAATAATAGTAGGCGTGGTAATCGCAATATTGAGCTATACGACGGTCGGGGCGGTGAACGGGTTTTGGCTGGCACGGAACGGCATTGAGATTACGAACCGTGGCAAGCTTGTAAGCGTCGACGAAAGCTACCAGAGTTTCAACAACATAAAAGTCGATGCGGCTTATTTTGACCGCATAACCCTCAAAGAGGGCGAGGCATACGCAGTGCGTGGCTCGAACTACGAAAATTGGGGCGGCATCGATGTGAAGCTTGACGGCGATACGCTACACGTGGATTCGAGAGTACACAATGTCAGGTTTGGCATCAACAACTTGTTCGGCCGTGGAAGAATAAATATCAACTTTGGCAACCTCAATTTCGGCAGAAACAACAACTGGCTTGAGATCACCTATCCAAGCGGTGCGGAGTTGGGCGAGGTGCAGGTGAACGTGAGCGCAGGCGACATCAGAATCGAAGGGCTTACGGCGAATACCATCGACATCTCAAATGAGTTTGGGAAAGTGGATGTGAGCGAAGCGGAAGCGGACAGCATATCGCTAAAACTAAGCGCCGGGGATCTCGGCGGCGACGATATCAAGGCAGACGACCTGACGGTAGACAACTCGCTCGGCAAGACCTCGTTTGAGCGGCTTCATTTCTCGGGGCGCTGCAAGATAGACAGCAGCGCAGGCGACGTAAGCCTTGGCCTGCTTATGGCCGAAAACGACCTCTCCTATTCGCTGAGCACGAGCCTTGGAAGCATATGGGTGGGCGACAGCAAATCGGCAGGATCCACATCGGTCCGCAGCAATACGGATGCCTCGGCAAGCCTTGACGCGGATGTGAGCCTCGGAAGCATACGGGTCAGGTTCGACAGATAGGGCTTCACGGGCGGTAGCCGGCGGCGTCAGCCGCCGGTCTCTCCCGTATAGAAGATATTTGGCTCCTGTACGCTTCCCCCTGCGGCAACACTGAAAGCATCCGCCAACGCCTCGGTCTCGGCGACGCTGCCTACAGCAAGCAATATGTATGAGCCGGAAACCATGGTAAGCGCCCTTTCGGGGAACATTTGCTCCCATTTTCCAGGGTCGAACACATTGACGATCATTTCATCGACTATCTCCACATACTGAGGGGTCAGGCACATAATCACGGCGATCTGGATGGCGTCCATGCCCTCAATGTCCTGTGCCGCCGTCGCTTCCGATACGAACGACACAAAATCGTCCGGCATTATGCCGAGCATTGCAGGCGCGTTTTCAGCCGTGACAGGGTCTGGCAATGCCTGCCCTACGGCGGACGCACCGCCGAGCGTGGCATCCGCATCGGCCATGATCCGCTCCAGGACAACGTCCGTCGGGTCTGACAATGCTTCCGCTGCGCCGCCGTTCGCCTCTGCTTCGGCGGATATCGGCTCTGCGGGCTCACCGCCGCCGCCCCCTGAACACCCAGCCAGCAGAGCCGCCGCAAGCACGAACACGAGCGCCGCCGCCAACGGAAATCTTTTCATCTTCTTATACATTTGCGACATAAACCTCCTCCGTTTCCATCACTTCATCTTCAAGCGCGGCTATGCGATCCTGTCCAAGCAGCCCCTCCGACGCTTCGATGGCGGCGGCCGCAGGCCGCGTCACCGGATGCTTGGGAAGAAAGACCGTGCAACAGTCCTCGTAGGGCTGTATGGATATCTCATAAGTCTCTATTTCACGCGCCCTGTCCATGATATCCACCTTGTCCATCGCGATCAAAGGCCTGAGCACAGGCAGCGGCGACGCACGATCGGTGACGGCTATCCCCTCTGCCGTCTGGCTTGCGACCTGCCCAAGGTTTTCCCCAGTTATAAGAAAGGCACAGCCCTCACGCTCCGCGACACGCGATGCGATACGCACCATAACCCTGCGTACAAGCACCGTCATTTCCTCCTCGGGGCAAGCCTCGGCAAGAGCCTCTTGCGCCGGCAGTATATTGAGCATATGCACCTTGATTCTGCCGCAATACGAGGCAAGCACATCCGCAAGGTCTTTCACCTTTTCTTCCGCACGCTTGCTCGTATAGGGGTACGAATGGAAGTGGACCGCCTCTATCGTCATGCCACGCTTAGCCATCATCCAGGCCGCCACAGGGCTGTCGATGCCGCCGGACAGAAGCACAAGCCCCTTGCCGTTGGTGCCGAGCGGCAATCCGCCAAAACCTTTGAGCATATCGTCATAGACAAGCACGTTCTTCCTCCTGAGATGGACGTATAGCCGTATCTCAGGGTCGCTTACGTCCACCTTGACACGGGACTCCCCAAGAGCCTCAAGCACAGCCTCTCCCGTAAGCGCCGCTATCTCTGGCGATGTAAGCGGCCAGCTCTTGTCAGCCCTCTTGCCGAAAACCTTGAACGTATGCGGCCTGTCAGTGCATACGGTGGCAGAGCCGTCCGTGCCGAGGCTGCCCGCATCTAGGCCGCCCGCCCCATCGTCCAGACGCCGCTCCATCCACGCCACCGCCGCCTCGTTGACATCTTCCTGATTGCGTGACGCCAGCTCCCACGCAGGGCTCACGCTCGCCACGCCAAATACACGTAGCAGCCTTTTTGCGAACGTCAGTTCTTTGTCCTGTGGATAGCCGCGTACGATTATAAGCCCTTCCGCGTTTTCGACCGTGGGGGCGAATGGGCGGGCGGCTGCATCCCCCGAACCAATCACCCGACGCAAACGCCTGATAAGCGCTTTCTCAAAATAAGGCCTGTTCATCCCCTTCAGGGCGATCTCTCCGTATCGAACTATCAAAACATTTTGGATGTCCATATCGGTTGCTTGGTCAGCGGTACGACCCTGTGCGGCGAAAACGTGTAACCGCTTTCTTCAAACGGTCGATCACAAAGTCCATCTCATCCGGCACGTTCGTCCAGCTTATGCCGAAACGCAGAGTACCCTCCATAACCTCATCGGACGCACCGACAGCCGCAAGCACGCCGCTCGCATTGCCATTCTTGCCGCTGCCCGCATTTTTGCTGAGGGTGGCACAAGCCGCGCCCGTCGACACAAAAATTCCGCTCTTTTCGAGTTCGTGGACAAGCACCTCGCCACGCGTTCCAAGGAACGAGAGGCTGAGTATATACGGGCTTGAGCACCCCGGCTTGCCCGTTATGGAAGCGTCCTCCGGGCTGTTGATATGCACATGCGGAATTTCCGCCTTAATACCGTCAAGCAAGCGCCGCCTGCAAGTATTCGCATGCTTCGCATGGGCTACAATCTCGGCAGACGCGATACGGGCACAGGCGCCGAAGCCCACGATGCCTGGCACGTTTTCTGTGCCGGAGCGGACTCCCCCCTCCTGCCCCCCCCCAAACACCATCGGGTGCAGCTTGGCGGGCGATGCTGCGTACAGAGCGCCGATGCCTTTTGGCCCGTGCAGTTTATGCGCGCTCATAGAGACGAAATCTACCCTCCTCAAATCGCCATTGTCCACGTCAATGCCAAGTTTGCCATATGATTGTGCAGCATCAACGTGCAAACGTATGTTTGCACCATTTTCAGAATTATGCAATGACACTATTCGGGACAATTCCTCGATTGGCTGAATAGTCCCTATCTCATTGCTGACGTGCAACACAGACACAAGCGACACATCATCAGCAAGCATAGCCCGAAAAGCCGAGACATCCACCATGCCAGGGAAGTCCGTGTCCGCACCAAATACGGGAATGCGCTCAACCCTCGCGCCGCGCCGCGCAAGCGCGTCCGCCGCCGCATATACTGCCGGATGCTCAACCGCCGAAATAAGCAGAGCTTTCGGCTTGCCTGGAATATCCCCCCCACCATCGCACGAGTCCGAATAAAAACAGGAGAACAGTGCCAAATTGTTGGCCTCCGTCCCCCCGCTTGTGAATATTATATTGCCGGACTTCGTCCCTATGGAAAAGGCTATCTGGTGGCGTGCCTGCTTAACGAGCCGCTCGGCCTCTTGTCCCGCCAAATGCAGTGCCGACGGATTCGCGTAATTCTCGGTCATCGCGAAGTAAATCGCTTTCGCGGCTTCCGAGCTTACCTGCGTCGAAGCACAATTGTCGAGGTAGATCCTCATTTACTTGGCGTAGTCCACGGCACGAGTCTCCCGCAGCACGTTCACCTTGATCTGGCCCGGATACTCCATTTCGCTTTCGATTTTCTTGCTGATGTCGCGCGCAAGGAAGACAATATCCTTGTCGCCGACTTCGTCCGGGTTTGCGATAATGCGTATCTCGCGTCCCGCCTGTATCGCATATGAATGGTCTACGCCCTTTGTGGTGTTTGCGATTTCCTCAAGCTGCTGCAAGCGCTTGATATAGGTTTCAAGCGTTTCCATACGTGCTCCAGGCCTCGCCGCGGACAATGCATCGGCGGCCGTGACAAGTATGGCTTCGAGCGTCTTGGGCTCGTAGTCGCCGTGGTGCGAGGCCATCGAATCGATGACCGCCTGCGATTCCTTATACTTCTTGAGTATCTCGATCCCTAGTTCGACATGCGTCCCCTCGCGCTCATGGTCTACCGCCTTGCCTATATCGTGGAGCAAGCCAGCACGCTTCGCAAGTTTTGGGTCAAGGCCGAGTTCGCTCGCCATAAGCCCTGCCAAGTGCGAAACCTCTATTGAATGCTTCAATACATTCTGACCGTAGCTCGTGCGATATTTGAGACGCCCTATCAGCTTGATGATTTCGGGATGCAGATTGTGGACACCAGTGTCGAACGTCGCCTGCTCGCCGGCTTCCTTGATGACGTTGGCCACCTCTTTTTCAGCCTTGTTGACCATCTCCTCGATACGCGACGGATGGATGCGTCCGTCCACTATAAGCTTTTCGAGCGACAGTCTGGCCACTTCGCGCTTGACGGGGTCGAAACCCGAGAGGACAACCGCTTCCGGCGTGTCGTCGATAATAAGATCAATGCCCGTCATGCTTTCGATAGCCCGGATATTGCGACCTTCGCGGCCTATGATGCGACCCTTCATGTCATCGCTTGGAAGCGGCACCACCGAAACCGTGATCTCTGCCACATGGTCGGCCGCACATCGCTGTATCGCACCAGTGATGATTTCCTTCGCCTTGCGGTCGCCGTTCTCGCGGGCCTCCGTTTCAATCTCTTTCACCAACGCGGCAGCCTCGCCGCGCACATCGCGCTCAATATTAGAAAGCAGAATCTGCTTAGCTTCATCGCGTGTGAGCGCGGATATTTTTTCGAGCTCGTCGTTTTGGCGTTCGATAGCGTTCTGAAGGTCTTCCTCCTTGGCTGCCAGTCCGCGCTCCTTGTCCGCAAGCCCTTCTTCTTTTTTCTCGATATTCTCAATCTTTTTATCGAGCGTTTCTTCCTTCTGGATAAGCCTTCTCTCGGACTTGGAAATTTCAAGCTTACGCTCTTTGATTTCCTCGTCCAATTCCTTCTTTATCCTATGCGCTTCTTCCTTTGCTTCAAGTATCTGCTCCTTGCGAACAGATTCGGCTCTTTTCTCAGCATCAAGAAGCAAATTCTTTGCTTTGAGCTCCGCATTGCCTATCGTTTTTTCGCTGACAGCTTTGCGTATCACGCTACCAACAAAAAGCCCGACCACCGCTGCGAATACGGCGACCAAAATTACTATAATTATATCTATTGCAAACACCTCCCTGTGCGATCTATGCGATCTATACCTTCGAAACGACGCCGCTTGGTCGACGCCGCGGGTAAATAGTCAATTCGTCAAGTTGCCATCTTCACGCCATTACTATTATAATGTTCACTATCCGCTATTGTCAATTGTCCGTAATTGAATTGAAATAATTGGAGCAAACACCTTGCTTGACGCCCTAAGACGCATCGACAAGACCCTTTTGGCACTGCCAGCCGTGCTCGGTTTTATCAGTTGTGCCATGATTTCAAGCATTGACGCGACTGCGACAGACCCATACTCCCGACAGGTCGTCGTGCAAATCGCGTCGTTCTGTGTCGGCTACGGCCTTTTGGCTCTGGCTATAATCGTTGACTACAAGAAATTTTTTCGCTTTGACAAGCTGTTTTACATAGCGGCTATCGGACTGCAATGCTTGGTTTTCGTACCTGGCCTCGCTTTGGAAGCATTTGGGGCACGAAGATGGATAGACCTCGGCTTTATTTCGCTGCAGCCTTCGGAATTTGTCAAAGTGCTCTTTGTAATCGCGTATGCTGCCTACCTTACCCGCCATCGTGATGAGCTCAAGACCTTTTTTGGCGCCCTGCTCGCCTTTTTATACGGACTGCCTATCCCTGCAATAATCGCCTACGTGGACATGGGCACCGGCATAGTTTTGTTCGTAATGCTCTTTGGAATGCTTTTCGCGGCCGGACTGCGCGGGACATTTGTTATGCAGCTCGCCATAGTCCTCATTATCAGCATACCGCTCGGATTCAGATTTTTGTCACAATACCAACGCGACCGCTTTACAGCCTTTCTCAATCCAGAAGATCTGTCCATTGATGCCGGCCATCAGGTCTATCAGGCAAAGGTGGCAATAGGCAGCGGCGGCATGTTCGGCAAAGGCTATCGTCAGGGCGTCATTAAGGAGTCTGGGCTTCTGCCTGTCCAAGACTCGGACTTTATCTTCCCCGTAATATGCGAAGAATTTGGGTTTCTCGGCGGCATGGTTGTGCTCGCGCTTTACGTAGCATTGATTGCGCGTATTTGGTGGACAATAGCCAAGGCGACGGAGTTGTTCGGCGCCCTGATCGCTATCGGGTTCATGTGCATGTTCGGGTTTCAGATATTCCAGAATGTCGGAATGTCGCTCGGGCTGATGCCCGTCACAGGCATCACGCTGCCGTTCCTCTCCGCAGGCGGCAGTTCCGTCGTGGCGAACATGATCGCCATCGGGCTGATTATGAGCGTGCATTTGAGGGACACGGCCAGGGGTTTGAAGTATTTATAAAAAGGAGGGAGGCGATGATGCGTAATCAACATGCAAGGTGGGTGGCACAAACGGGTATATTTTTGGCAGTGCTTGTGGTGGCGCAGATTGTGACGCGTCCGCTCGGCAACTCCTTTGTCACTGGCTCGCTTGTCAATATGCTCTTGATACTTGCCGTTATGTTCTGCGGCCTTTCCTCTGCCGCGACCATCGGTGCCATCTCGCCAATCATCGCCGCCCTGACTGGAATGAGCCCCTTCTGGCCTTTCGTCCCCGTCATCATCGCCGGCAATCTCGTAATTGTCTTTCTTTGGCATATCATCGCCCTTAGACGCACGGAACGTAGCAAGGCGTTCGACATCCTTGCCCTTGCCGTCGGAGCCGGCGCCAAGTTCCTCGTCCTCTATATCGGCATCGTAAACCTGATAGTCCCGCTCGTGCTAAACCTTGCGGAGCCGCAGGCTGGTGTGGTATCAGCCGCCTTCTCATGGCCGCAGATAGTCACCGCCTCAATCGGCGGCCTGCTCGCCCTGCTTGTCTCGCCCGTGCTGGCGAAGGCCATCCCGCCAGCCAAGAGCTGACCGCACACCGAACAAAACCCTGGAAAAAACGCACCTTCGTTTGACACTGACGGTATATTGCCATATAATCAAACCCTGCACCGGGGTGTAGCGCAGTTTGGTTAGCGTACTTGACTGGGGGTCAAGGGGCCGAGAGTTCGAATCTCTCCACTCCGACCAAGGAAATCCGTTGGAAATTCAATATTTCCGGCGGATTTTCTGCCTTTCTAATGCCCCATGCGAACTCTGCGGCGGGTGTGGTATCCGAGGGCGAGGAGCGCCAGGGCCACGGCGACGAGGGTGGCGAGCGAGGCTACGCCGACTGGCGAAAGGGTGTCTAGAGAAAATGGAAGATTGAGCGATGTCAGCCTGCCGAAAAGCCCTGTGAAAAAGTCGGCGATGCCTCCGGCGGCAGGGTCGGGTGTGGGCGCAACCTCCTCGGCGCCCACGCCCGACCCGCCATCAGATCCGGCACCGGGGCCGGTCTCGCCGCCTCCTGGCACCGCAAAAGCATACTCGTCCGAATTATTGTCATCCGCTCCCGTTTCCGGCTCAGGACCGCTATCACCTGGCTCCTCAGCAGGTTCGTCCGCAGCAGGCGAACTTATATCATCATCCGAAGGCATCGAGCCTTCGTAGGTCGCCACGACGGTAAATGTTTCCTCACCGTCCTCGGCAACTTCTTCTGTATAGGTTTCCACTGCGGTATAGTAGAGCAGAATTGAGTAAGTTTCTTCACCGCGATAAACGACGCGCGCCGTGTAATTGTTTGGTAGCCCGTCCTCGTCATATGAGACCACTTCATACTTGACCTCGGCGAGCGTAAGGGAGCCGCTGACCCTTGCGCCGGGCCCCTGGCCGGTCGTATCGCTATATGTTTTTCGCTGCGGCAAGCTGTCGACGTCGTTGTTCTTCAGCCCTCGTATCACTTCGCTACGGTCAACTTGCCGTTTGCCCTCGCCGTATACAGGCGTCAGGCTGACACCTGGCGGCACTTGCGACAATTGATCGGGCGTGTAGACCGCCGGGACGCGGTATGTGTAAGTCCGTGTCCTCGGAAGCCTCGTGCTCGCCACTGGCTCCGAAACGGACACCAATGTGAACACCACCCCGTACTGGCTGATTGTTTCGGGGATATTCGGTGTCTCCCCCGCCTTATATGTAAACTCTCGCGTTATCGTGAACGCCTGCCCGCCTGTCCCGCCCCCATCGGGCGAGACCGCCCCGAACGCCCCCATCGGAAACGCCGCTATCACCGCCAACGTAACGAGCAGCAGCAACCCGGCAATTGTTCTTCCGTTATATATGTACATATGCTTTGCCTCTTTCTCTATTGTTTATGCGTCGCCCCATGCTCACCCGCCCCATGACCAACAGGCCTATCGACGCCGACAGCAGCGCGAGCAGCCACATCAGCAACGGGTAATCGTCCAAGGTCCTCGGCACATTCCCGCTCGGAGCCTCGCCGCTGTAGACAAACGTGCCGAACACTTTCGTGATGACCTTGTCATCATCGCGCGCAAGCATCACCACGTCCCTCGCTACGTGCGCCGATACAGAGCTTACGATGTCCCCGTCGGTCATCGGCTTCGCCGCAGAGACGAGGTAGGCCGCCCCCTTCAGTTCATAGCCGGGCGTCAAAGCGCCTTGCGAATAGAAATGCGTCGATTCGTCGGGCGTCCAGTCGATGACGGATCTGTCGTTCAGCGACGTACTGGAATAATTTTTGGACGTGAAGCCCACTTCGACCCTGCCATACTCGTAGCGAAGATGCGTCAGGTATTCGCCATCGCCGAGGCCGAAATCGTTCAAAGTGAAGTGATATCTTTGGTCTGTCCCAAGCCCCTGGGCAAGCAGTTTCAGCCCTGTGTTGGGGTAGGCGGCAATCCGTTCCGGGTTGTCGGGATTGTATGGATTCGTGTCCATCGCGCTTGCGAGCGAATAATCCGTTTCGGGGTCTGTCTTGTTTGTCCCGTACCATAGGTTCCACAGGCCGTCATGGTCACCCCATACAATGGGCGTCCAGATTTCTTCGACAAAGACCTCTCCCCGAACCGCCTTTTCGAGCGGGTCATCCACCACAAACTCGTCCACCCATATGGCAGAGGTCAGGCGGAAATTGACATCGTAGCGATACCTCTCGTCTTTGCGCCCTATATTGTTGTGGCCGGCTTGACCGGGCAGGCTTGCGAATGCGGCCGATGTCCGCCTTATCGTGTCTTTGTCCACTTCCACCGTCACGGCACGCGCGTTGAATATATCCCACGAATGCCACTCCAGATCGTCCGTGTGGCCACGTTCGGATATCGTGAAATACTTATCGTCTATGGGGACGTAGCCCTTTGGCGCCAAGACCTCGCGAAGAATGTATTCGCCCGGCAATAGCTCGCCCAATGACCCCCTGCCCTCATCGTCCGTCACTATCGTGCCCACGACCGCACCCGCGTCAAAAACCGTCTCGCCCGTGTTTACGCATATTATATCTTCCGCCGCGACCACATCGAACACCACGCCCGAAAGCGCTTCGCTCTCCCCGTCCGTCCTGCCGTATTTATATATCTCCACCCGTCCGAGCTGCAAGACATTGAGCATGTCCCAAGACGCCGCAATCACGGCGTTCTCCTGCCAAAATGGGCTGTCCGCGTCAAGCCCCGCCCCCTCCGGCGGCCGCAAATCCACCAACAATTCGTCCACAAATTTGTATCCCGACACAAGCCTGCCGCCTATCCTCGCCTTGTCGGAATCGTCGATATCCGCCTCCCTCAACAGATAAAGCCCCAAGTGCAAATCCTTGAAGAACGCGTTCCCGTCCGCGTCGGTATATGTGGTCGCAACCAACTCGCCCGCCGAAAATATCACCTTGCCGTGGCCGTCAAGCGTCAGGATGTCCTCCGCCGCGTAAAGCTCGAACCGAACGCCTGCGAGCGGCATCGTGGTCGGCCGGCCGCCATGCTCCGGCACCGCTTCCCGTGCCTTGTGGATGTTTAGCCGCCCTTTCTGCCGCTCGTTGAACTGCACAAGCTCAATCACGAAATCGTTGTACCCGTCCCCATCGGCGTCAAAATCCGCCACCCTATGCGCCTCGTTCGTGTCGAATACGGGCCTGACATCCGGCTGCGGGTCGGGCGAGCCAATCACCGGCGCGTATAATATGCAGGACGGGGAGAAGCCATAGCCATGCTTGCATATCTGTTCCGGCTCTGCTTGATGGAAGCCTGCGTCATCCACTCTTTCGTGGTATGAAAGGACATAGCCGCCCGGCGCTTCCACTTCATATAGCTTGTACTTCCCTGCCTTTATTCTCTGTGGCAGGATCAAGACCCCGTTCGCCCCGACACGGAACGGATTCGCCTCCGTGCCGATCCGCTCGATGCCGTTTTTGGTCGGCACGTCCATCTCGACCCATCTATCGTCCGCCGTGCCTTCCACCCCGTCCGTGCCGAGATATTTCAGGCGGTATCCGGCGCCTTTCCCGACAACGACACGCCCCGTCTCGGCGTCTTTTTTCCATATCCTGACCCAAAAATTGTCGAGGTCTATCTGAATCCGCCAGTCCTGTTCCGGCCTGTCAGGATTGCAGATGCCGTCATCGTCCTCAACATCCCCGCCGTCCTCCGCGATATTCACTATAAAAGGCTTCACCCTGTCCAGTCCCGTCGGAACGTATGTCTCAAACACGATATACTCGCCGTACGGAAACTCAGGGAATACCACCTCTCCGTTCTGCGGCTCATAATTGTCCCCATACTTGCCATATCGCAGCCCTGGCACAAGCGGCACGCCCGAATAGAACACCGGGCTTTCCACGTAGTCGATCCGCGCCCTTTTCAATTCCGGATAGAGATCGAAATTATATCTTCCATCATATGTGTTCCCCTCGTGGTTGTACCAGTCCTTGCCCGTGCCGGTGTCCGGCGGATGCTCGTAATCTTCTTCGTAGAAAAAGTCGATGAAGTCCTGTTTGTCCCATCCATTCGACCCGCGCTGCGGAATTTTTACGGAGGGGCCGGTCGACGCTTTCTTTTCGATAATCTCCATAAGGTCGGCTATCAAATAGACGGAAAAGCCTGCGCCGTTGAGGTTGTAATGCTCGGTCTCGTTGCCGTCGCTCCTGAGCTTTCGCAAAAGGAAGCCCCGCATCTTCGCCTGCTCGGTCACTGTGACGTCCACACGCACGCCGACCGGGTTCGCCGCATTGCCGTAGTCGTATGCGTCCACCTCGTATTTCCGCGCCGTGCCCGTGCCGGGTATCGGCACACCGTTCGCGTCAAGCTCCGCCGTGTCCGGGTCTATGTCGAGCAAATACCCGCGCGACGGAACCAGTTCCTGTATGTAGTATTTGGCGGGGTATATGCGGCGATCCTGCCGCTCGAACACGGGCAGATATATCGGGAAGTCCATTGTCCCGTAATTTGTCTGCCCGTCGCTGTTGCCCCAGATAAGGCTACGGGTTCCAGGCGGGCGTTCCGCATCGGAATTGTCGAATACGATGCGTCCGTTTTCGTCCGTGACGCCTATGCAGACCAATTCGCCCGCCTTACGCTTTATGCCTGACGGGTCGGTGACTTTATTTGCGTAAAAAAGCCCGTAGTACGCCCCCGCAAGCGTCGCGTCGCCCTGCGGGTGTGCAAGGTCCGAAAACCCCGACGCAATCTCGGCACGGTCTCGCTTCTGCAACTCAATTCTTGCATTAAGCAATGTGTTATTCACGTCCCGCCGACCCACGCCATCCAGCGAAAGCTCATACCTCGCCCTGATATTGAACTCAATCACAACGGGGTCGCGATAGCCATACGGCACCGTCGTCTCGATTATCCGAAAAAGCCCATTGTTGCTCGCCGTCTCCCTCAAAAACCCTGTGCGATATGTCCTCGTCTCTGGGTCGTATGTCACAGGGATGTTTGTGCTCACGAAAGAGCTCCCATCCCACTGCCGTATCGCGAACTCGGCGCCGTCAAGCCGATAGGCATCCCCCTCGCTCTCATCGCTATATCTGGCCTCCTTATAATCCTCTTGCCACCCCGCATCAAGCTTCACTATTTCGCACTCGCCGAAACCTCCGAGTTGCGCGGCTATTGTTCTTATACCGAATCTTGGCTCCCAATACGGCATGACAAGCTGGTCTTGATCGCTTGGGTAGGGCGATTTGAACGCGTCCATGGTGTTGGGGACAACGTAATCGGCGCTGAGCTCGATATTGATCCGGCGCGTCTCGTATAGGTATCTGGGGAGATAGACGTACAGGTTCGTCGCGTTCGGAACGGAATTGAGATTGATGCGGGCGCCCGAAGAATTGCCGAGCCAAGCCCTTGCATGATTTCCGTTGCTGGTATAGATCCTCGCCGTGGCGGTGCCGCTCATGCCTGAGATGGAAAATGGGCCGTAACGCACGGTGTCCTCGTCATATATGGAAGCCCTGAGCATGCCGCCATCGGATATCCCTGTGAATACAGGGGTGCTCGCGGTGACCGACTGGCCTGCCGCAGCGACCAACGCCTGGATCACGGGCGCGTTCGCCGCAGTACCGACGCTATAGCCGCTAAGTATCCATACCGCATTCTGTATCGCCCAATAACGGTGGTAGCCCTCCGTGATGTCGATGCCGTGGGATTGCAGCACGGATGTGGCATATGTCCCAAGCGCCGTCGACCACGCCGGCGCCGCCATCGGTGAATACTGAGTGGGCGAATTTTGCGGGGGCGCGTTCTTCCCCTTTTCGAGGCAGAACGAGAACATGATGGAGTTCGGCCCGTCGGGCACGTAGAATTGTACGGTGCTGCTTCCTGAGCCGAATGGGTCGGGCTGTCCCGCCGAATGGAAAAAGTGGGGGAAGTCCGCAAGCGGCATAAGGTTTTCGCCAATCGCGAAGATGTCGTCTACCGTGCCGGGGGCTCCATGTGCGCCGGAGGCTTCGTCCGCGCCGTCCGATAGGTCGTCATCGCCTAGCGAGGCATCACCTTCTTCGTCAAGAGTCGATTCCTCGCCGCCATCGTCCGTTTCGTCGCTCTCTGCATCTTCGGTGTACATATCCGTCTGGTTAACATTTTCTCCCGCATACAAGCTGGCAGCTGGGACGAGCATCATAAAACACAATCCAATAATGGTTAGTTTTGCATATATTTCCCTTTTCATAAGGAGAATATAGCATCACTTCCACATATTGTCAAGGGATATTTTTATATTGTTTGAATTTTTTTACAACACACTTTAAATCGTTGATAAATCGCCGATAAATTCCTCGATTATGCTGTCGGGCGTTGCCCACGAGCATACCAATCTTACGGCGGTCATGTCCCCCATCCGCTGCCAATCATAAAAGCCGTATAGACCGTGTAATTTTTCGGCCACTTCCGAGGGGAATATCGGGAATATCTGGTTTGTCTCCGCATCGGAAAGAAAGTCGTAGCCCAAGCCCTTTATCCCCTCCGCTATTTTCAGAGCGGTATCATTGGCGTGCTTTGCAAGCTCGTCGTACAAGCCATCCTCAAACAATGCCACAAATTGCACGCCTATAGATGCACCCTTAGAAAGCAACGCTCCCCTTTGCTTAAGATTGTAGCGGAAGTCCGTCTTTAATTCATCGCGGCAAATCACTATGGCCTCGCCGAACAAGGCGCCGATTTTGGTACCGCCGACAAAAAACGCGTCGACCATGTCCGCAATGTCGCTGTAAGTGAGATCGCAAGCATGACTGTTCATGCCCGCCCCAAGCCTCGCGCCGTCAGCAAAGAGATAAAGGCCATTCCTCTGACAGCACTCCGCAATTTCCTTTAGCTCCGCTTTTTTATAGACCGTGCCGACTTCCGTCGACTGCGATATATAAACCAGGCGGGGCTTCACCATATGCTCGTCGGCATGGGCATCGACAACCGCTTCTATATCGGCGGCATTGAGCTTTCCGTTCTCGCCACGCACAGTGCATATCTTATGCCCTGCCGTCTCGATCGCTCCCGTCTCATGCGTGGAGATATGCCCGCTTTCGCAAGCGATGACCGCCTCGTACGGACGAAGCGCAGACGCTATCACGGTAAGGTTTGCATGCGTGCCGCCGCTTATGAAATGCACGTCGGCAGAGGGCTTGCCTATCTTTTTCTTTATGTGCTCGGCGGCTTTGCTTGAATACTCGTCCAGCCCATAACCCTCAAACTGCTTGGTTCCGACCGACGCCAACGCCGCAAGCACCCTCGGGTGCGCCAGCTCGCTATAGTCGTTTTTGAAGCTGTGTTTGAAAGTGTTCATTTGGTTTATCCTCCTGCCAGTTGTTTGGGTCCCTACTCCCACTCTTTGACGAAAAGGCAACGCTCATGTATTACTGTTGATTTTTCGCCATTTCTCATAGTCATATTCTCCGAATTATCTCTTTTCCCTATCGCTTTCAAAAATTGTACCATCAAAATACCATCAATGGTTTACTTGCCGTGATTCCCGCAATCCACATTCTCAAAGTACTCGTGAATAATTCTTTTAATCAAAGCCTGTGCCCCATCAATACCGGATTGTTCCACAAGTCTGTTAAAATCCTCAATCTCATCACCCGTAAAAACGATAGTTATCACCTTCTGCTTCATATTTGCAACGTGGTCGTAGCCCTCCGGGTATGCCCAAAAACAGCTCAGGCAAAACTCTGCGTTCTTTATCTCCCAGTTATCGCAGTGCTCACATGTCCACGACTTAGCCCTGTTTGCCGATGGGGACAGCAGCATAAAGGCTTCGAGGTTGCCTTCGTCCTTTTCCCCGTCTATTTCATATGGAATGCGGTGGTCTACTTGCAAAACATTCTCATCCATTGCTTCTAGATATATAAAACACCTTGCTCCATATTTTTCTATCAGTGCTTGTTTTAGCGCTTTTGAAAGCACCGTCCGCCCAGCTGATTTGGATAATATGTTTTTTGCTTCATCAGGGTCGCCAAATCTATAGGCAGCAATTTTTCGTCCATCAGTACCCTCTATACGATAAGTTTCAATCGGAATTCCGCGTTCCCTTACATCGCGAACCGCACGGGGCGGGTGATTGTACCCATATTCATCTTTCAATTCCTGCGAAGTGATATAGCCATGTTTCAGTATATGCTGAATAACGGTACGCGGACGTTTCTCCTCTATGGAGTTCAATAAATCCAAAAAGTCTTGGGGGTATTTTTCACTCATCCGGCCTGCTCCCACATACATATCTGCTCAGGCATTTTCTTGATGATTGGCGACAGTCCCTCACTAAGATACAAAGCTTCATATGTCATATTGCGGCGACCAAGCAAAGTGGCTTGTGAAGACAGCCCCGCATTCAACATGACTTTGGTGCAATTCAAATGGCTCGGCAATTCTTTTCCATAAGATTTTTCACCGCACGAACCGTCATAGCTTATAATATAATCAACATTTCTCTCGCTCAGCATTTCAATGGCTCGCACAAATTCTTCAAATTCAACGCCCGCATAATAACGATTGTCCCGAACATTTGAAACCCCCTGATATGGAGGGTCCATGTAGATCAAATCTCCGGGCTGCACATGGGCAAGAATATCTTTGTAATCAATCGATAAAAACTCGATTCGGCCTTTCAATAAATGCGATATCTGCCGGACATTGATTGCAATATTTTTTGGGTTAGTACCATTTCGGCGCTTGTCGGGCGATTGATTGAATTTCCCGTTCCGCCCATAACGAACTGCCCCTTTCACACAACGAGCCAAAAGATACAGCATTATTTCCGGGGAATGCTCTCCTGAATTATAGCGATCCCGAACATTGTAGAAGTGGTCAAGATGCCCCCCCGGATACTCGAACTGCTCGCACCAAATGCGTGAATAACGCTCTATTAAAGTTTCCGGTGTATGTATTGCACACTCCAATAGCTCGATTATTTGCGTGTTCAAATCATTGACGACATACCTTTCCGCTCGGTCTTCATAAGCAGAAGCAACCGTAATTGCAGCCATGCCCGAAAACGGTTCTATCAATCTTTTAATATTTTTTGGCATGTACTGCAAAATTTGAGGCGCAAGCATGCGCTTTGACCCTTGATATTGAACAATGTGCGGAACTCTGCCGTTCATAACATCCCTTTCATAGCATTAAATGCCTCCAACCTCGGTAACAATAGTATAACAGTATGATGAGCTAAAATAAAGCCTTAAATGAACAAAGGTTCTCGGCTGAAAACTTTCCTGCTTGCTATATATATGATGAAATTCAATCCTATCGTGTCTGATTCTCATGTTTTCTCCAATCCGTAGATTTTTCTTCAATAGATACTTTAACAGGGGTTTCAGGAGCCTCCCTGACAAGCAATGGCGGCGGCGTCCACGTCCGCCGCCCGACTGCGAACTTGTACAGGTTTGCGTTGCTTGCAAAGAATAAACGCCCACTATTCGCGCTTTTGAATTTGGGCTGCCCGCTGAGAAATGATATCAGGTCAGAATCAGATCACGAACCACTTCTTGCTCCGCTGTCATGCGGATATTGGTCATCAAGCCCGCCCACTTCAGCGGGTCGCTTTGCTTCAAAGCGGCATCAACGCCCATCGCTTTCGCTCTTTGCTCGCTCATCTGCCTTATCCTCTCTCTCGCCGTCTGCTCGACTTCGGACAGGTGCTGCGGAAGTTTGCACTGTGTAAGCAGGGAGATATACAGTGGCTTTTTTTCTTCCCTCAGATACTTCTCACGCATCCTCGCGAGTCTCCCAAGACACACTTCCGGTTGCTCCGGCAGATACAATTCAGGAAGTAGCGTCCCATTCTCGCTCTCTATGTAAGTCAGGTTTAGATCTATCATCGCACTCGCTCCTTTCAACGTCTCCAGTAACTCACAGTGACTTCTTCTAAGCCATCATTATTCCCTGCCTACACCGCAAATGCAAATGTGCGATTTTACGTTTCCCGTTTTTTATTTTCCAGCTGGTTCCCACCCCTTTAGCATTCTAAGATATGATGTCATCGTTATCTTTTGAAACGATTTCGCTTAAAAATAACTTCTGTTGAATTTCAACAGAAGTTAAATCCGTCCTCTGCAAAACAACTTCGTGCCAACTTGGCCTGAAGTTAAGGCTGCTCTCAACCAAACAACTTCGATCCCACTGGGCCCGAAGTTAAATCCAACCTTGTGTCTTAACGAATAAAGTGTTACTTTAGATGTAAATACTGCCTATTGATTGCCTGAAAACCGTTGGCACTACTACGTTTTCAAAAAAATGCTGTAACACCAACCGCACCAGTCGGAGTGTTCTTAAAGGAACTGAGTTCCTTTAAGAACACTCTTTACATTATAGGCCTCCTATCCTGCCCTCAACTGCAGCATACAGTTCCTCCAACCCCCCGTTGTTCTCGATCACGGCATCTGCACGAGCACGTTTCTCAGCCTCAGGCATCTGGTTTTCCATTCGTGAAAGCACCTCCGCCTCAGACAGTCCGTCCCTTTCCATCACGCGCCGTAGCCGTACATCCTCGTCCGTGCTTACGAGCCAGACCTCGTCCGCCATCCAGTCGGCCTCCGCCTCGAAAAGCAGCGGCGCCGATATGAAAACCACCTTGTCCCCCTGCTCCGCACGTTTATCGCAAGCAACCGCCATGCGCCGCTTTATATCGCCGTGAAATATCTCGTTGACCGTCATCAGCGCTACGGAGTCCGCGAACATCAGTTCGGCAAGCGCTTTCCTGTCGAGATTCCCGTCCTCAAGGAACACCCCGTCCCCCAATTCTTCCCGCAGGCGGAGCATCGACGGCTCCCCCGGCATGGCCGCCTCTCGTGACACCTCGTCGGCATCTATCACGGCATAGCCCCGCTCGCGCAGAAAGTCCGTCACAGCGCTCTTGCCGGCGCCTATGCCGCCCGTTATCCCTATACGCCTCATTGTTCCGCCCATTTCACCGTTTCGCTCGCCTTACTTCAGTTCAAACCAGCTTGTGCCCGTCTTGACATCCACCTCAAGCGGCACCCTCAAATCCACAGCGCCCTCCATCTCACGCTTGAGGATTTCCGCGGCAACCTCTTCCTCTCCTTTTTTCACCTGCAATATAAGCTCATCATGCACTTGGAGTATAAGTGCCGTCGCGAGTCCTTCACGTGCCAATGCCGCACGGACGCGGTTCATGGCGACTTTTATTATATCCGCCGCGCTGCCCTGCACAGGCGAGTTCATCGCAAGCCGCTCGCCGAGCTGCCGCACCATGAACTGCGACGCCAATACCTCGGGTATAGGGCGCCGCCGACCCATGATAGTGGTGGTATAGCCGTTCTCTTTGGCACCCGCTACACATCTGTCCATATAGGCCTTGACCGCCTCGTGCTGCCTGAAATAATCCTCTATATACCGTTCCGCGTCCTTGCGCGTGATGGCAAGCTCCTCCGAAAGTCCGAAGCTGCTCATGCCGTATATAATGCCGAAATTGACGGCTTTCGCGCCGCTGCGCTGCGCTATCGTCACCTCGTCGGCGTTTGGCAGCCCGAAGATGCGCACCGCCGTGCTGCTGTGGATGTCCGCGCCCTTCCTGAAATCATCGATAAGCGCAGGGTCGCCCGAAAGATGCGCCAACACGCGCAGCTCTATCTGCGAATAATCGGCCGACATCAATACATGGTCATCGCTTTCCGGTATAAAGGCCCGCCTGAGCTGCCTTCCCGGCTCCTTGCGTATAGGTATGTTTTGCAAGTTTGGGTCGGCGCAAGAAAGCCGCCCGGTCGCCGCTATCGTCTGCTGAAGATGGGCGCGTATCTTGCCGTCCTTTGCGACAAATACAGGAAGCCCATCAATATAGGTCCCCTTGAGCTTCACTAACATGCGGTACTCCAGCGCTTGCTCTGCTATTGGATAATCGTCCTTGAGCTTGTCCAGGACATCCGCGCTTGTGGAGTAGCCGCTCTTGTTTTTCTTGCCGCCCGGAAGCCCCAATTTTTCAAAAAGCACCTCTCCAAGCTGCTTGGGGCTGTTGATATTGAAAGCCGTCCCGGCAAGCTCCGTGATCGAAGCCTTCAGCACATCTATCCTTTCCGTTATAAGCCCTGCTATCTCGTCCATCGCAGCGGCATCATAGGAAAAGCCCAGCGCTTCCATCTCGGACAGCGTATCTGTCAGCGGCATCTCGACCTCATCGAACAACTCCGCCGCTCCCGCCGCCTCAAGCCGCTGGCGAAGAACAGGCACAAGCGCCGAAGCCGCCACGCAGAACTCCCTGCCCTGTTCGGCTATTTCCTCCCTGCCGTAAGACAATATATCTTTTGAAAAATCCGGCGGCTCACGAAGCACCAAGCCGCCATAGATAAACGCAAGCTGCGCGAATGTCGGTTCAGCGCCCCCCGGCGCAAGCAGATAGTTTGCGACTCCTATGTCAAACTGTGCCTTAGGCGCAATCGCCGCCGACCGGTCGCCCCCACCCGCAAGCGTCCTTCTTATCCGATACAGATCATCCTTTAGCCCAAACCCCATCAGGCCTACATCCACCGCCGCCAACATTTCGCATGCGGCGGACAGAAGCCCATCGTCCCCGCGCGACCATATACAGAAGTACCGTCCGTTTACATAAACATGTATTGCGTCAACTACAGGCTTCTCCACATGATCTTTGGACCCTATGGTGTGCAAAACAGCCTCACCCGCCCCTGCAAGCGCCTCCCTTGCCGCCTCAAGCCCTTCCACATCCTCAATCATTGATATTTCAACACCCTTTGGGTCATACGCGATTTCACCTGCGTCATGCTCCGCTTCACCGCCGGTCGCCGCGAAGCTGCGTTGCCGCGTTCCGTCCTCCCCTGTGCCTTTCGCTCCTTCCGCCCCTGCATTCTCATCTGGCGGCGGCAGCCTTTTCAGGAAATTACGGAACTCCAGCTCCGTGTACAACTCCCGCAGCCGCTCTATATCCCAGTCCCTCACCCGCATGGCTTCAAGGTCTATCTCGATAGGCGCGTTCGTGACTATCGTAGCAAGCCTCTTGCTCAGAAATGCCGTATGCACATTCTCCTCTATGATGCCCCGTATCCGCTCCGGCTCCACCTCGTCCAGATTGGCTACGATGTTCTCTATAGGCCCGAATTTCTGCACGAGCTTTGCCGCCGTCTTCTCACCGACGCCTGGCAGCCCGGGTATATTATCCGAAGTGTCGCCCATCAGCCCCTTGTAGTCCACAAAGAACTCAGCCCCAAACCCATACTTCTCAAGCATCAGCTCCGGGGTGTAAAGCTCGAACTCGCTTACGCCCCTCTTTGTAAGCAGCACTGAGATATTCTCGCTGACCAATTGCAATTCGTCCCGGTCTCCGGTGATAACCAGCGTTTCAAGCCCCGCCCGCTCCGCATGCTTCGCGACAGTGCCTATAAGGTCGTCGGCCTCAAACCCGTCCATCTCAAGCACGGTTATGCGCATCGCGTCAAGGACTTCCTTGAGGTATGGAAGCTGTACCACCAGCTCGTCCGGCGTCTTAGCCCTGCCTGCCTTGTAGGCATCGTACTCCAGATGCCGGAAGGTGGGCGCCTTACGGTCGAAAGCGACCGCTATATAGTCCGGCTTCACGTCGCCAAGCGCTTTGAAAAGCATATTCAAGAACCCGAAGATCGCGTGCGTATAGACGCCCCTGCTCGTTATCATGGCGTTTCTTATCGCAAAAAACGCCCGGAACACCAATGAGTTCCCGTCTATTACGGCTATTTTGCCGCCGTCCATATCTGTCTTGTACATATCCTAATCTCCGTCCCCGCACAGAACGCTGTGCACTGTGATATAATCTCACACAAGGTCTATTGCATAATATCATATAGGGTGAAAAATTAATGGTAAAATGTCGCTTTGATCAACATATTCATTCTTCGTTTTCGTCTGACTCGGAAACCGATATAAGCGACGTCGCCCGGAGCGCTATAGATAAAGGGCTTGTCGGCATCGCCGTCACAGACCATCTGGACCCGCTCTGGCCGGACGATGACTGTCCTTCCATCCTCGATGTCCCCGCCTACGAAGCGGCCTTGTCCGAAACCGAAAACGCCTTCGCAGACCGCATTCAATTCGCCAAAGGCATAGAGCTTGGCATGATACCCGGTGAAGCGCTGGACATCTGCCAAAACGTCGTAAGCGGCTACCCCTACGACTTCGTCATCGCATCCATGCATAGCTCGGACACCGACCGATTTGACTGCCCCAGCTTTTTTGAAGGCCGCGAGCTCCGTGACGTTGTGGATGAATACTACACGCTCTTTATCGAAAGCGTCAAAAACTACAAGAACTACGACGTCCTCGGCCATCTCAATTATATAGACCGATATGCCAATAGCCTTCCGCCCGAGAATATGTATATGCCCTATATCGATGAATTGCTGAGAATCGCTGTCGCGGACGGCAAGGGCATCGAGGTCAATACAGCCGCTTTCCGCTACGGCATGGGCGATCACGGCACGCCGACCATGAGCTCCATAAAGCGCTTCAAGGAGCTAGGCGGCGAGATCGTCACGCTCGGCTCTGACGCCCACGAGGCAAAAGACATCGGCGGCTATATCAAAGACGGCGAGGAAATGCTTCTCGCCGTCGGCTTCCACTATATCGCCGTTTTTATGGGGCGCGAACCTAGCTTCGTGAAATTGTAGCGGTCAGGCTTGCGTAAGCCCTATCCGAACATCTTTTCCATAAACTTCGCGAACTTGTTTTTCTTGGGATAGCATTCAGGGCCGATTTTCTCGGCCATATCTTTCAGCACTTTCTTCTGGTCGCCACTAAGCTTGGTCGGCACCTCGATATTTACGCGGACATAGAGGTCGCCGTATTTATTGCCGCGCACGGACTTGACGCCCTTGCCTTTCAGGCGGAAAATAGTGCCGGGTTGGGTGCCAGCAGGCACCTTGTAGCTGACCTTTTCCGCAAGCGTGGGCACTATGATGGTGGTGCCGAGCGCCGCCTGGTCGAACGTTATGGGCATATCTATGCGCAAGTCGTTGCCGATGCGCGCAAAGAGCTCGTGCGGCTCGACTTGCAAGACCACATACAGGTCGCCGGGAGGCCCGCCATTCACGCCTGGCTCGCCCTGCCCCCGCAGAGGTATGACGCTGTCGCTGTCCACGCCCGCCGGTATGTCCACAGTGATGGTGAAGTCCTTGACTAGCGTGCCTGCGCCGCCACACTCAGGGCACGGCGTGTCCACGACCTCACCCCTGCCCCTGCATGCCCCGCACGTCGTAATATTCATAAACGAGCCAAACGGCGTGTTCTGCTGCATCTGCACCTGGCCGGAGCCGCCACAAGTCTCGCACCTATGCTTAGCCGTGCCGTCCTTGGCGCCCGTGCCGCCGCAGGCCGTACACTCCGACTGGCGCTTTATGCGGATTTTCTTCTTCGCGCCGAAGGCCGCGTCTTTGAATGATATCCTAAGGCCTTGCTGAAGGTCGCGCCCTTTCCGTGGCACATTCTTGCGCCGACCGCCGCCCATGCCTCCCATTCCGCTCGTGCCCCCTGTGAACATGCCGCCAAATAGGTCGCCGAACAGATCGCCGAAATCGGCCGAGTATGCCGCGCCGCCGCCGAAACCGCCAAAGCCGCCCGCGCCAAAACCGGCGTTGGGATCAACACCGGCGTGGCCGAACTTGTCGTATAGATTCTTCTTTTCCTTGTCCGAAAGGATGCCGTAGGCTTCGTTGACTTCCTTGAACGATTCCTCGGCCTTCTTGTCGCCTGGATTTTTGTCGGGGTGATACTCCATGGCCTTCTTGCGGAAAGCCCTTTTTATCTCCTCGTCGGTTGCGCCTTTTTTCAGGCCCAATACATCATAGTAATCTCTTTTGCTTGCCATATGGCGTATCCCCGCGCTTGCTCAGGCTTGCGCTACTTCTCCTCCTCATCGACTACTTCAAAATCGGCATCGACGATGTTCTCATCCGCCCCTGCGGCACTGGAAGTGCCAGTGCCTGCGCCCTCAGCGCCTGTACCGAACCCGTCCGCGCCGGGAGTGCCGCCAAAGCCCTCCGCGCCTGGCATCGGACCCGCGCCGCCGGACTGCTGCTGGTAAAGCTTCGCGGCAAGCTGATGGAACTCGCTCTCAAGAGCCTCGCTCTTTGCCTTGATGTCGTCTATGTTTCCGGCGTTCAGCGAGGATTGCAGCTCGTCCTTGAGCCCCGTTATCTTAGCCTTTTCGTCCTCTGACACGCCCTCGCCGAGGTCTTTCAAGGCTTTTTCCGTCTCGTATATAAGGTGCTCGGCCGAATTCTTGATATCTATCTCTTCCCTGCGGCGCTTGTCCTCGTCGGCAAATTGCTCGGCCTCCTTCACCTTGGCGTTTATCTCATCTTCCGAGAGCTTGTTTGAGCTTGTGATCGTGATGCTCTGCTCCTTGCCCGTGCCAAGGTCTTTTGCGCTGACGTTCACGATGCCGTTGGCGTCGATATCGAAAGCGACCTCGATCTGCGGCATGCCGCGCGGCGCCGGAGGTATGCCTGTAAGCTGGAACTTCCCAAGCGTGATATTGCCCGCCGCCATCTCGCGCTCGCCCTGCATCACATGGATGTCCACTGCGGGCTGGTTGTCGGCCGCCGTCGAGAATATCTGGCTTTTCTTCGTCGGTATGGTCGTGTTGCGCTCGATAAGCTTCGTCGCGACGCCGCCAAGCGTTTCGATAGACAGCGACAGCGGGGTTACGTCAAGCAGCAGCACGTCATGCACTTCGCCCGTCAGGACGCCCGCCTGTATCGCGGCGCCGAGCGCCACGCATTCATCAGGGTTGATGCCTTTGAATGGATCCTTGCCCGTCACCTTCTTGACCGCCTCCTGCACGGCGGGTATGCGTGTCGAGCCGCCCACAAGGATGACCTTGTCGATATCGGCGGTCGTGACGCCTGCATCGGACATCGCTTTCTGCATAGGCTCTATGGTCTTTTCGACGAGGTTGCTAGTAAGCTGCTCGAACTTCGCACGCGTCAAGTCCATATTGAGATGGAGCGGTCCAGCGTCCGTCACAGTGATGAACGGCAGGTTGACATTGGTCGTCTGCTGCCCTGAAAGCTCCTTCTTGGCCTTTTCCGCGGCCTCTTTCAGGCGCTGTAGAGCCATCTTGTCCGACCGCAAATCGACACCGTTCTCCTTCGCGAAGCTGTCCGCGATAAAGTTCATAAGCACTTGGTCGAAGTCGTCGCCGCCGAGCCTGTTGTTGCCGTTTGTCGCAAGCACCTCGAAAACACCGTCGCCGAGCTCAAGGATGCTTACGTCGAAAGTGCCGCCGCCGAGGTCGTAGACGAATATTTTCTGGTGCTCCTCCTTTTCGAGCCCATAGGCGAGCGAGGCCGCCGTCGGCTCGTTTATGATGCGCTTCACGTCGAGCCCCGCGATCTTGCCTGCGTCCTTTGTCGCCTGCTTCTGGCTGTCGGCGAAATACGCCGGCACCGTGATGACGGCCTCCGTGACCTTCTCGCCAAGGTACGCCTCGGCATCGGCCTTCAACTTTGCCAGAATCATCGCGCTGATGTCCTGTGGCATATACTTCTTGCCGTCGATCTCGACCGAATAGTCCGTGCCCATTTCGCGCTTTATCGAGCTTATCGTGCGTTCCGGGTTCGTTATCGCCTGCCGCTTGGCGGTCTCGCCCACAAGACGCTCTCCGTTCTTCGCAAAGCCGACCACGGACGGCGTCGTGCGGTTCCCCTCGGCATTGGGGATGACGACCGGCTCGCCGCCCTCCAGCACCGACACGCAGCAATTAGTTGTTCCCAGATCCAATCCTATTACTTTTCCCATTTTCTTTTCCTACCCTTCCTTTTATTTTTTACTCCGCCACTTTGACCATCGACGGCCTTATTACCTTGTCTCCGATGCGATATCCCTTTTGCAGCACCTCCGATACCTTTTGGCTTTCGTACCTGTCGGAGGGTTCCATCACGACCGCATGGTGCATATTTGGGTCGAAATCCTCTCCGAGCGACGGTATCTCGCCCACACCGTTCTTCGCAAGCGCCTCCCGAAACTGCCTAAGTATCATATCCATCCCTTCGATAAGCGCCCGCTCACGCTCTGTCTCGGCCTGCGCCATATCCTGTGCCAACGCGCAGTCGAAGTTGTCGAGCGTCGGAAGCAGATCTGCCGCAAAGTCTTTCTTCCCGTCGCTGTACCGCTCAAAGCGCTCCTTCTCCATGCGCCTCTTGTAGTTCTGGAAGTCCGCCGCAAGCCTTAGATACTTTGTGTCGTCGCTTTCCTCTGCCGGAGCCTCCTCGACAACCGCCTCCTCAGCGGCCATTTCCTCGGCGACCGCCCCTTCTTCCAGAACTGTGTCTCTTTTCTTATTCTTCGCCATCCAGGCCGCTCCCTCCTTCCAGCATCTTGAACGCCCTGTTGAGGTTGTTCGACATATACTCTATCACGCCCGTTATCTCGCTATACCTCATGCGCGTGGGCCCTACCACCCCTAGCTTCCCGACCATGCGGCCGTCCACGTGGTAAGTCGCGGAAATAATGGTCGAGCCCGGCGCGATGCGGTTGCTGTTCTCGCCGCCTATCGTTATCGACAGCCCTTCCCCGCGCGACGCCAGCTCATTCGCAAAAGCCTCCCTATCGTCCACCATCTCGAGGAAAGTCCTCGCATGCTCTATGGTGCTGTACTCAGGATGGGCAAAAATCCTCGTCATCCCTTGCAGGAAAAGGCTCATGTCCCGCATATCCTCAAGCGTCGCGAAGCTCGTCAGGTTTGTCATTTCCGCAAGAAGCTCCGACGCATGACGCACCGTTTTCTCGAGTTCCACCATATGCGCCCTTAACTCGCGCCTTATGCGCTGCTTCTCCGACTGCTCCAGCTCGTACCTGTCCATCAACTGGTTCACGTAAAGCCTGTAGGCCTTGTCCGACGGCACCCTGCCTGACGAAGTGTGCGGATGATACAGATAGCCCATCTCTTCAAGGTCTGCCATCTCGTTCCGTATCGTGGCCGGGCTGATGTTCATGTCCATCATCCTCGACAATGTACGCGACCCCACCGGCTCCGCATTGCGGATAAAGTCCGTGATGATAGCCTGCAATATCTTCAGTTTTCGCTCAGTCAGTTCTGTCATCTCATTTGTTTTGTTAGCACTCTTACATGGTGAGTGCTAATGCCTAAACAAAATATACCACCCCTGCGCCCCCTTGTCAATGACAAAAATCAGTCGAGCTGGTCTGCCACTTTGAGAAGTTTGTGGCGCCTTTCGTCCCACATGGTTTCGCCCAGAATAGAATAGGCTATATTCGTCGCATGGTCGCCGCAACGCTCCAGATCCGCTACCATATCCGTAAACAATACGCCGCCTAACGGGTCGCAGATTTCGTCTTTCAGCCTCTGTATATGGTTTTGGACGCAACGCTTTGCAAGGTCGTCAATACGATGCTCCAACGGGTCGACCTCTCCAAGCCGCGCCTCGTCATGGTTTTCAAATATTTCAATGGCCAATGCCACGGCTTTGACAGCGGCCTCGCCCATTTCGCGCAACTCGCTCATTGCAGGGTCGGAAACGGCTATGTCGCCCTGCTTTCTCAGCATGACATATTCCGCAATGTTTTCAGCATGGTCGCCGATACGCTCCACATCCGATACTGTCCGTAGCATCATGCCCAGCTTTTCGATATCCCCCCCATTGAGTTTGAGTCCGCGCAACCGCACGAGCCATGCCGTGATTTGGTGGTTCAGATAGTCGATGGTCTCTTCGGTCTCAAGCACAGACTCCGCCTTTTCCGCATCATTCGCAAAGAAAGCGTCCACCGCATTCCTTAGATTGCCCAAGGTGATATGCGCCATACGCGAGAGCTCGCGATGAGCCTGCCTTGCCGCTATCGACGGCATTTGCATAATGGTGGAGTCCAAATAGAGCAGATGCTTTTCAACCGCGCTTTTGCTAGGCCTCTCTGGAAGCATCCTATTCACCAAAGATGTCAGCTGGGGTATGAACCACATCAATATGACCACCGTCGTCACATTGAATATGGTATGGAACATAGCGACCTGCCGAGCAGGGTCAGAAAAGGTATCTTGTATCCATACGAGAAAGCCCGGGAACATGGCAATCAATATGCCAAAAATCGCACAGCCAAGAACATTGAATATGACATGCGTCAGAGCCGCGCGCTTGCTCTCGCGATTCGCGGCAATAGACGCGATTATTGCCGTCACGCAAGTGCCGACATTGCTGCCCATAATAATGAATATCGCAGTCTCGAAAGGCAGGTCTACGCCTCCAAGGTACATCGCGATTATTATGCCTGTCGTCGCCGAGGAGCTCTGGACAATCGCGGTAAAAGCGGCTCCTGCCAGAAGCGCCAAGACAGGGTTCTCAAACGCGGTAAGCATGGCTTGGAAACCCGGCTCAGTCGAAAACTCTTTTAGCGGCGTACCCATCACGCTTATGCCAAAGAACAGAATACCAAAACCCAATATGATAAAACCAGTATTCTTCATCTTCCTCTTCCTAAACGCCATATGCATTATCGCACCTATGAAGATGATGATGGGCGCATAGGTGTCGAGCTTGAACGAGATAATCTGTGCAGTGATTGTGGTGCCTATATTTGCCCCCATTATCACACCGGTGGCCTGCACAAGCGTCATCATGCCGGCGTTGACGAAGCCTACGACCATGACCGTCGTGGCGGACGAGCTTTGGATGACGGCAGTGACAGCAGCGCCAAGCCCTATGCCCAGAAAACGATTTGAAGTGGTGCGTTCCAACACCGTACGCATGCGATCGCCCGCAAGTTTTTCGAGGCCGTTCGACATCATTTTCATGCCGAGCAAAAACAGCGCCAGCCCGCCGAGGACAATAAAAATGCTTATGACAAAATCAAAAGTGGTTCCATCCATATCAACGCCCTACCCCAACGCATCCCCGACGCGCAAAAGTTTTTGCCGCCTCTCGTCCCAAATTGTTTCGCCCAAAATCGAATACGAAATATTCGTGGCATGATCGCCGCAGCGCTCAAGGTCGGCCACCATATCCGTAAATATGACGCCGCCGTACGGATCGCAAAGCTCGTCTTTCAGCCTCTGTATATGGTTTTCGACGCACTCCCTCGCAAGGCCGTCAATACGATGCTCCAAGGAGTCCACCTCGCCGAGCCGAGCCTCGTCATTGCTCTCAAATATTTCGACAGCCAATGTGACAGCCTGCACTACAGCATCACCTATTTCCCTAAGCTCCTTCATGGCGGCATCGGAAATGGCCACCTCGCTTTGATCCCTGAGCATCACATACTCCGCGATGTTTTCGGCGTGGTCGCCTATCCGCTCTATATCCGATACTGTGTGGAGCATCATCCCGAGCTTTTCGACATCCGGCGTGTTGAGCTTGAGCCCGCGCAGACGCACAAGCCATGCCGTGATCTGGTGGTTCAAGAAGTCGACCGTCTCCTCCACCTCAAGTGCCGTCGCCGCCTTGTCGGGATCATTTTTGAAAAACGCTTCAAGCGCAAGCTTCAAATTGTCCAACGCAATATTCGCCATCCGCAGAATCTCACGATGCGCCTGCACACGCGCTATTGACGGCATATGCATAATTGTTGAATCCAAGTACAGCAACCGCTTGGCAACGGCGGTCTCGCTGGGCCTCTCGGGAAGTATTTTGTTTACCAGTGCCGCCAATTGCGGGACAAACCATACCATCACCACAACCATCGTCACTTTGAACAATGTATGGAACATCGCGACCTGACGTGCAGGGTCGTGGAAAGTGTCTTGAATCCACGTCAAGATGCCGGGGAATATGGTGATCAAAGCGCCGACAAGCACGCATCCTGCCACATTGAATATCACATGCGCGAGCGCTGCGCGTTTGGCCTCTCTGTTTGCCGCAAGCGATGCCAGTATAGCCGTGATGCATGTGCCGACATTGCTTCCCATCACCAGATATACCGCCGTTTCAAAAGGCAGCGCGACACCACCAAGATACATCGCTATTATTATGCCGGTCGTAGCCGACGAACTCTGGACGACAGCGGTGAAGAGCATCCCGACAATCATAGCGAGGAAGGGGTTGTCGAAAGCGGTTAGGATCGCCTGGAAACCCGGGTCGGCTGAAAATTCCTTTAGCGGCTCCCCCATCACGCTGATGCCAAAGAACAAAACCCCAAATCCCAAAATGGCATACCCAAGGTTCTTTATCTTGCTTTTCTTGAAAGCCATATTCATCATCAGCCCAATGAAGATGATCAGCGGTGCATAGGTGTCGAGCCTGAACGAGATGATCTGCGCCGTGATGGTGGTGCCTATGTTCGCACCCATTATCACGCCTATGGCTTGGATCAAATTCATCATGCCGGCGTTGACGAAGCCAACGACCATTACCGTTGTCGCGGACGAGCTTTGAATTATCGCCGTGACGCCCGCGCCGAGCGCTATCCCCAAAAATCGGTTTGACGTGGTGCGTTCAAGCACTGTACGCATGCGGTCGCCCGCCATTTTTTCGAGTCCGTCCGACATCATTTTCATGCCGTAAAGAAACAGCCCAAGGCCGCCAAGAACCATAAAAATGCTTAGGACAAAATCAATGGTCGAACCACCCATAATCTATTCAGCCCCTCGCTCTCGATGTAGTATTACAAAGTGCATAGCATGGCCTATTCTAGCACATATTCCCTAAAAACGCTATTGGCAAGATCAAGACCCAACGATGTAAGGCGGAGCGCGTCGCCGCTCTTTTCCAGAAGCCCCCGCCCGATAAGGCGGTTGGTTTCCTCGCCGTAGAGCTCCCAGAAGTCCCTGCCGAAACACGAATTGAAACGCGACAGCTCTATGCCGGAAGTGCGCCTGAGTCCCAGGAACACAAACTCGCTCATGTCATCGGACAGCGTGTTCTCATGCACCCAGTCCGTCATGTCCGATTCGCTTTCCGCCGTGAGGTACGCGTCAAGCTCGCTTGTGTTGGACAGGCGCAAGCCGCCGAAGTACGAGTGCGCGCCCAGCCCAAAGCCTGCATACGGCTCCATGGACCAGTATTTCATGTTGTGGCGCGACTCCTTTCCTGGCCTGGCGCTGTTGGATAGCTCGTAAAGGCGAAATCCCTGCTCCGCCAGATAGCCTTTTGCGATATGGTACATAAGCCTGTCGTCTTCTTCGCTCACGGCTTCAAACCCGCCGCGCATATAGTCCGCATGGAGCGGCGTTCCCTCTTCTATAGTAAGGTCGTAGATAGAGATATGCGACGGGGACAGCGATGCTGCGGCGGCCAAATCCTTCTCCCATCCGTCCCTGCCCTGCCCCGGCACTCCGTATATCAAATCCAGGCTTATGTTCTCTATGCCCACCGCACGAGCGTCAAGCACGCACTTGACCGTGTCCTCCGCTTGGTGTATCCGTCCAAGGAATGCGAGCGAGCCGACGCTGAACGACTGCGCCCCTACGCTTATGCGGTTTATGCCAGACGAGGCATACCTTCGGAACTTTTCCTCGTCCACCGTGCCTGGGTTTACCTCTATCGTCACCTCTGCATCGTCTGTGACCCTATAGGTCGTATACACCGCATCAAGAATCTCCGTCACGAACCCCGCCTCGATAAAGGACGGCGTCCCACCGCCGATATACACAGTGTCGACCACGGGCGCCTCGCAGTCTAGGGCGCCGAATCGCGGCGCCTGCACCCCTGCCAACGCCGCCCTTTTCGCCCTAAGCTCGTAAATCACCTTGAGAGCGTACGCAAAATGCACGTCCTTGTCCCCCACCTCGCAAGAGGTATAGTCGCAATACCTGCACTTCCTTACGCAGAACGGGATGTGGATATAAAGCCCTAACGCCCCCGTTGCGGGTGCCGCCCCGTAGGGCGCTTTCTCGTCACTTGTTGTCATCATATTTCAGCACGGCCGTAAAAGCCTCCTGCGGCACTTCGACGCTCCCGAACTGCCGCATACGCTTCTTCCCTTCCTTCTGTTTCTCCAAAAGCTTCTTCTTTCGCGTGATGTCCCCGCCGTAGCACTTCGCTATGACGTCCTTGCGGTACGCCTTGACCGTGGAACGCGCTATCACCTTCTGCCCTATCGAAGCCTGCACCGGCACCTCGAACTGGTGGCGCGGTATGATATCTTTCAGCTTTTCCGTCACGAACTTGCCGCGGCTATACGCCTTGCTCTCATGCACAAGCATCGAAAATGCGTCCACCTGCTCCTTGTTGAGCAATATGTCCAGCTTCACGATCTTGGACTGTTGGTAGCGGATGAACTCGTAGTCGAGCGACCCATAGCCGCGCGTCTTGGACTTGAGCGCATCGAAAAAGTCGTAGATGACCTCGTTCAGCGGCAGCTCGTAATGCAATAATACTCGGTTTTCCGTCACGTACTCCATATGCAGCATCACTCCGCGCCTGTCTTGGCACAAATCCATAATCGACCCCACATACTCCTTTGGGAGCATGATGTCCGCTTTGACGATCGGCTCCTCCACATGGTCCATATCGTCGGGCTCTGGCAAGTTGGACGGATTGTGGATCAACTCCATTCTGCCGTCTTTCATATAGACCTCATAGATGACCGAGGGCGAGGTCGTGATAATGGACAGATCAAACTCACGTTCTAGCCTTTCGACTATTATCTCCATATGCAGCAACCCCAAGAACCCGCAGCGGAACCCATAGCCGAGCGCCGTGCTCGTCTCAGGCTCGAACTGGAAAGCCGCATCGTTCACCTGAAGCTTTTCTATAGCATCCTTCACCGCCTCGTACTTCTCCCCATCCGCCGGGAATATGCCGCAATAGACCATGGGCTGCGCTTTTTTGTATCCTTTGAGCGGGGCGTCCGCCGGGGTGTCCGCCAAGGTGACGGTATCGCCTACCCGCGCGTCCGCGACCTGCTTGATGCTCGCCGCTATATAGCCCACCTCGCCCGCCGAAAGCGATTTCGCCTCCACAGGCCCGGGAGCGTACCAGCCCACTTCCGTCACCTCGTAGTCTCTATCGGTGCTCATAAGCCTTATCATGTCGCCGCGCCTCACGCTTCCGTCAAAGATGCGGGCGTATATGACGACGCCTTTGTAATTGTCATAGTAGCTGTCGAAGATAAGCGCTTTGAGCCGCCCATCCGCGTTGCCTGCGGGCGCCGGCACATGCTTCACCACCGCCTCAAGCACGTCCCGTATGCCCAGACCCTCTTTCGCAGATATCAGCGGCGCCCCTTCCGTGTCGATCCCGATAAGGTCCTCTATCTCGTCCTTGACCCTGTCCGGCTCCGCGCTCGCGAGGTCTATCTTGTTAAGCACCGGCACTATCTCAAGGTCCTCGTTCATCGCCAGATAGACGTTTGCCAGGGTCTGCGCCTCCACCCCCTGCGTCGCGTCCACCACCAGAACCGCCCCCTCGCACGCTGCCAAGGACCGCGAAACCTCATAGGTGAAGTCCACATGCCCTGGCGTGTCGATAAGGTTCAGCACATAGTCCTCGCCGTCGTCCGCCTTGTAATGGAGCCGCGAGGTCTGCAGCTTTATGGTGATGCCGCGCTCGCGCTCAAGATCCATATTGTCCAGAAACTGCTCCCGCATATCGCGGTTCGCCACCGTCCCCGTATACTCCAGTATGCGATCCGCCAACGTCGACTTCCCGTGGTCGATATGCGCGATTATTGAAAAATTTCTTATCCTGTCCTGTTTTGCCATAAGGGAAAGTATAACACAATTTTCGTTTAGGTTTTGCTTGCATTGCCGTGATTTTCGTCATATAATTATTGTCGTTGTGCCGATAGGCATGATGCGGAGCAGAAACCAATTACGGTGTAGCAAACGGAGTAAATAAAGAATGGCAAATATTAAATCTGCAAAAAAGAGAATCCGGGTGATTCGCGTCAAGACCAACCGCAACAGGCGGGTGAAGGGGCATCTCAAGAATGTCTTTAAATCTTTTGACCTGGCCATCACAAAGGGTGATGTCAACGAGGCGAAGGTCTTTCTTGCGAAAGCCGAGAAGCGGCTTATGCAGGCCGCCGCGAAGGGCACCATCCACAAGAATACCGCCTCGCGCAAAGTTTCGCGCATGACGGTTCGCTTCAACAACATATTCGGAAAAGAAGCCTAGGCCGCCCTTTTGCCCCTATACCCCGCGTTCCGCCGCATCTATCAAAAAATGCAGCTTTTTGAATATTGCAGTACGTAGCAAGGCCGCCAGTTCTTCGGCGTTCCCTGTTCTTATTGCGGTTGCTGTGACCGTATTGTAATCGGTCTCGGAGACGCCGATGTCCACCGGGAAGTACCCCGCCCTGACAAGCTCATACTGCATGGCCGCGCGTGCCGTAAGCTCGGTGAACCCGTCCTTGTAGGGATAGGCTTTGACTATCCCCATATGCACCGCCGCCGCTTTCAAACAGAAGTCCCTTTCCTCGCCCTCTCCATAGGCGCCGTCCTTGTAGGCGCATCGCAGTCTTGAGAACATATGTTCTAAATCCGCTGAGATGCTGTCGTCGTCCCCCGGCACAAAATCCAGATGATACAAAAGAGGCGTGCCCTCCCTATACGGCGGAAGCTCCGCACCCGACAGGATTGCGCAAATCTCATTGAGCAAGATGGCATCCACGTCGAGGTCCATGTCCAGCTTGCTGTCAAAGCGGGTAAGCAGCTTCCGGTGCGCTTCGCAAAGCCTGTGCTCAAAGACGGGCGCACTAGGGACGGTGATGCCGTCGAGTATGCTCCCTACCCCCTCGCGGGTCAGCGCGCTGCCGTACAGCCGTAGGTTCGAGTAGGCAAAATCGACAATGTCCGTGCGGTGCTTGAGCGCCTTTACGCCCTCAGAGAACGGGGCGAGGGAATAGAGCAGCCCTCGCTTTTCCGTTATGTCGTTTATATAGACCAAGATTCCGCCCCCCTGCAGGACCTTGCCGCCTAGACCGGCAACACCTGGTTCTCTTCATCGAGCAGCGTGGAATCCACGCCGTACTTCTGCGCCTTGCGCCACTTGAAAAACTCCACCGCCGGCCCTGGGAACATCGCGCCCGTCAATATGTCCTCTGGCTGCTCGATATATTCCGCAAACTCCTTCTTCGCCTTTTCGAGGTCCGGCTTTATATCGTCGGCGGGGCGGTGCGTGATGCGGTCTTTCGCCTCGGCGCCAAGTATCTTCTTCGCGAACTTGTCGGTGATGGGCACGGTCGTCGTGCCGTACTTGCCGCGAACCACGTCCTTGAACTCGTTTGAGGTCATCTTGTAGGCCTCGCCCATCAGGATGTTCAGCACGGCCTGTGTGCCGACTATCTGGCTCGACGGCGTGACGAGTGGCGGGTAGCCCGCATCTTCGCGGACGCGCGGTATCTCCTTCAGCACGGCCTCGAACTTGTCCATCGCGTTCGCTTCCTTGAGCTGCGAGACAAGGTTTGAAAGCATGCCGCCCGGCACCTGGTAAAGCAGCGTGTTGATGTCCACGCCCATAAGCTTCGTGTCCATAAGGCCGCTTGCAAGCGCCGCCTCCCTGAGCGGGCGGAAATACTCCGTGGCCTCGTTTATCTTCTCCATGGACAGCCCCGTCTCGTACTCGGCGCTATGGTCGAAGGCATAGACCATCGGCTCCGTGGGCGGCTGGCTCGTGCCCTCCGCAAAGGGGGAGAGCGCCGTGTCGATGATATCCACGCCGGCCTCGACCGCCTTCATATAGGTCATAGAGCCAAGTCCGCTCGTCGCGTGCGTGTGGAGGTTGAGCGGCAGCTTGACGTCCGACTTGATGGCCTTGACAAGCTCGAATGTGCCGTAGGGGTCGCACAGCCCCGCCATGTCCTTGATGCATATGGAGTCTGCCCCCATATCTGCGATCTGGTTCGCAAGCTTGATAAACATATCCGGCGTATGAACAGGCGAGAGCGTATACGATATGGTGCCCTGCGCGTGGCCGCCGTGCTTCTTGCACGCCTTTATGGCGGCCTCAAGGTTGCGTACGTCGTTGAACGCATCGAAGATGCGGATGATGTCTATGCCGTTTGATATGGATCTGTTCACGAACTCGTCGACCATATCGTCCGCATAATGCCTGTAGCCGAGCAGGTTCTGCCCGCGAAGCAACATCTGCAGCTTGGTCTTCTTCACTTTCTTCTTTATAATACGTAGCCTCTCCCACGGGTCCTCGTTCAAAAATCGTACGCACGAGTCGAAAGTCGCCCCGCCCCAACACTCAAGCGAGTGGTAGCCCACATCGTCAAGCACCTCAAGTATCGGCACCATATCGTCCGTTTTCATTCGCGTGGCGATCAGCGACTGGTGCGCGTCACGCAAAACCGTTTCCATAAACAGGACTTTTCTTTTCTTCGTCTTTGCTTTCTTTTCGCTCATTCTTTCAACCTCCAGATGGTACATTATCGCATATTTTAATCTGATTTAAACATATTTTTATGGGAATTGGTGTATGATTGTTTTTATGCCTGAGGTTATGCATTGGAAACGGAATATCGCGTTCTTTCTCGCGGGGCAGGCGGTCAGCCTTATAGGGTCCTCCCTCGTGGGCTTTGCCATCATGTGGTACGTGACGATTGAGACCGGCTCTGGCACCATGATGACGGTCTTTACGGTTGCGGTGATGCTGCCGATGTTTTTCATAGCCCCGTTCGGCGGGGTCTGGGCGGACAGGTTCAACCGCAAATTGCTTATAATCATCGCAGACGGGTTTATCGCGATCGTCACCTTGATAATTGCCATATCCTTTTCGCTCGGCGTCGAGCACCTTGGCATCCTCCTTATCTGCTCCGTGGCGCGCAGCCTCGGCCAAGGCGTGCAGATGCCTGCGATAAGCTCATTGATTCCGCAGATAGTCCCGCAAGAGCAGCTTTTGCGAATCAACGGGATAAACACGACGATACAATCCATATCCATGCTCGGCACACCCGCGCTCGCAGGGGTTTTTCTAAGCTTGTTCCCGATACAGACATTGCTGTTTATCGATGTCTTTACGGCAACGGGGGCAATTCTTATATTGTTGTTCCTCGTAAAGGTCCCGAACCCAAAAGATGCGGCGGCCGCCCTTGCAGAAAAAGCGAAGCCGATGCTTGCAGACCTAAAGGACGGTCTTTTGTACATCAAAAACCATCTTTTCCTGAAACGCTTCTTTATCGTCATGGCGTGCTTTGTCTTTCTGCTTGCTCCGGCCGCCTTGCTCACGCCGTTGCAGGTCACACGGAATTTCGGCGCGGAGTATTGGCTGCTTACGGTGATTGAAATCGCTTTCTCCGCAGGGATGGCTGCGGGCGGGCTTTTGATGTCCACATGGGGCGGCTTCAAGAACAAGACATTTATGATAGGGGCGTCGTTTGTGCTTATGGCGGTGATGAGCGTCGGCATAGGCGTCACGAAAGTCTTTCCATTGTATACGGCGTTTATGGTGGTTATCGGCATATCCGCCGCGACAAGCAACACGCCCGCGCTTACGATTCTTCAGCAAAAGGTGGAGCCCGCATATATGGGACGGGTGGTAAGCGTCTGGACCATGATCGTGAGCCTCGTCATGCCCGTAGGCATAGCGCTGTTCGGCCCGCTCGCGGACCGCGTCTCGCTAGATACCATAATAATAGTGACAGGCGCCCTTGTCGGCGTGCTAGGCGTTTATATTTTTGCGGACAAGGAACTAAAAGAGGCCGGGCGGCCACTGGATGAGGACGGCTAACCCTCTTTAAGGATTTTCTTGGTGTTCTCGCTGATTGCGACTATGTTTTCGTAGGATGCGTTCACGTTTTCGCTTATCTTCATCACCATATCGTTCACCGCGCTTATCGCTTCGGTGGCCTTGACGGACGACTCGTTTGTCTGCTGCGCGCTGCGGCTCGAGCTCTGGGCAAGCGTCCGTATTTCTTCGGCTACCACGTTGAACGCCTTGCCGTGGCTCCCTGCCCTCGCCGCCTCGATAGAAGCGTTAAGGGCGATGATATTGACCTGCATCGCGATTTTTTCTATATCCCTTATCATCGAGTTGTACACGGAGATCGCCTCGGTGATGTTGTCGATGTTCGATACTATGGTTTCCGTCATTTCCTTGATATTTCCCGTGTCGGCAAGTATCGAGTCGATATTGTAGAGGTTTGTCTTTTGCAGGGCTGAGTTTTCCGCCTGCTCCCTTTGGATGTCGCTGCGGGCTTTTTCTACGCAATTGTTCGGCGTATTGACCCCTTTCGCTATTTTCCGTGCCATTTCGAGACAGGAATCGCAGCCGCAGGCACCGCAGTCGAAAGTCATGGAGGCCTCGTCGAATTTGTACAGCGACGCAAAGGCGGCATCCATGTCCTCCTGCCCCACCCTTATCGGCTGAACGACGGCGGGTGCGTATGCGCTCAGAAAATCGCTTAGCTCAAGGCTCTCGTCAAACCGCAGGTAGAGGTCATCAAGGTATTGCTTCCTGTCCTCGCCAAGCGCTGCTTGACGGGTGCTGTCCATCTTCGCGTTTATCTCAAAAACGCTGCTGCCCTTTAATGTGCCAGTGCCGGCGTTGCACCCCTCTTTGCAGTTTAGCACGTCAAAAAGGGCCGGAAGCGCCTGCTCCCGCTGGCCCGCATATTCGTCGAGTGCCTTGTATACGCTTTGCGGCCCCTCCGACTTGTCGATCCTGACCGACTTGCCGAGATAGTTCTCTATGTTCTCCTTGAGCCCGCCCGGCATCGGAAACAGCGAGCCAAGCCCCGAATCATAGCTGTCAAAACCGCTCGGCTCAACAGGGAACACGACACGATTGTCCTCGATATACTTGCACAATTTGCTGATTGTTATATTGTAATCGACCGCTCTGGTCGCCTCGAACTCGATAGTCTTTGCTATGCACGGGGAAATCGCCGCGATCTTTGTGCCTACGCCCTCGTATTTTCGCATATACGTCGCCGTGCAGAGCATAGGCGAGTATACGGGCGAGAGATATCTCACGAGCTCGTTTCGATGCCGCAGTATATACCGCACGATGGACGGGCAAGGCTGCGTGATAAGCGGCCTTGTGCCGTACTTCTGCATATAGCGGATATGCGCCCAGACGCAGATGTCGGCGCCAAGCGAAACGTCGTAGATGCGCCCCACGCCCTCTTTCCGCAGCCAAGCGAGCAACCGCCCCCATTCGTCGAAATTGGTCTTGACGGCGGGGGCTGTCATAACGCTTATCGGAACGCCGTTTTTCAGGTCGGCGAAAAACCTTTCGGTATCGTCCTCATAATGCCTGGATCCGTGGTGGCAGGCGACTAGGCAAGCGCCGCATGAAATGCACTTTTCGCCATCCACCTCGACTTTTATCTTACCGTCGCGCTCGGAAGTGACGTTTGCCTCGTCGATGGGGCAGACCCTGAGACAGCGGTTGCAGCCGACGCATTTGTCAAGCTCGTTGGTGATTATGTTGCGCGCGACGTATGCCATTGCGTCTATCCTATTTTCTCAAGAAGCAGCTTCGCGCAGTCTATCTGGTTCGGGATGTTGCCGGACTCGTCCTTGACGCGCCAGATGTCCGGCGTTATCTCGTCCGCAATGATAAGGTTCCTGTCCTTGTCGAAGCCAAATTCTATCTTGAAATCTATCAATGTAAGGTTGAGCGTCTTGAGCTCGTCCCTGAGCACCGCGCCAACCCTTGTCAGCAAGTCGAGAGCCTTGTCGTATTCGCCTTCTTTTAACAGGCCCTTCATCAGGCAAAGCCGTTCGCTTATAAGGGGGTCATCCTGGTCATCGTCCTTTAGCGTGACTTCGAGATACGGGGGGTCGAAGGGTATGCCGGACTCTATAGTAAACCGCCTGCACATGCTTCCCGCCGTGAAGTAACGCAGCACAAACTCCAATGCCGGCACTTCGACTTCGCGGACTTTCATCAGGCCTTTGTCAACATCTGCGCCCAGGTAATGCGTCGGGACGCCGTTTCTCTCCATCACTTCAAAGAAGTGCTTCGCTATGATGAGGCCAGTCTTGCCCTTGCCCTCGACGCTGCCGCCCACCTGGTTTGCGCCAGGGTCGAATATCCCGTCAGTGCCTGTGGCGGCGTCCTTGAACAGCAGGTAGATGTCACCGTTATCGTCCTTCATGACGTTTTTGGTCTTTCCCTCGTAAATCGTTTTCATTTATTCTCCTATTCTCCTCATGCTGCAAAACCCCGAAAAAAATTTATGCCTAGATTATAGCACATTTGGTGCGTGCGGAGGGCAAATGGTAAAACACCATTTGTCCTTTGCTTGCCAACCTACACCGAAAAAGATGCGGGGCAAATAACGGCATTGTTACTTCCACCGATGTTCGCACTGTCGACATTTCCCTTCGTTGCTATTTCAATACTTCGTTCGCATTTCCCTGTTTACCCTTGAACCTCTTTCCGGCATCACTCTCTATTAGCGATTGCATCTGCTCGATTGCCATTCTATTTAGATATTTCAACCGGGCTTCCTGACCGACACCCTGTTTAATCAATTCCGCATTCATGCTCTCTAGATTCACAAGCGCAATTAATTGGTAGATATCAGCGTTGTCACGGATATTGCCAGATGAACTTGGGTTTTGCTCGCGCCATTGTTTTGCCGTTATGCCAAACAATGCCATGTTCAACATATCCGCTTCGCTGGCATATGTATAGCTGACTTGCTGCGGCGTGAGCATAGGCGGAATCAAATGCTCTTTTATGGCATCCGTATGAATCCGGTAGTTTACCTTGCTAAGTTCACGCTTTACATTCCACTCCAACTCATGCCTAAAACTCTCATCCGCCTTTAAGCGCTGATAGTCTTTGATGATGTACAATTCAAATTCGGCCGAAATCCATGCTGCAAATTTGAAAGCGATATCTTTTTGGGCAAATGTTGCCGCATAGCGACCTTGCTTCGAGGTCATGCCTATAGCGTTCACGCTCTCAATCCATCGCTTTGGCGTAAGAACAAACGTATTTCGACCAGCTTCACGGTCAATTGCCTCGAATTCGAGGTAATTGAAATTTGGATTGTATATTCTTTCCCACAAGCCAAGAAACTCTACGGTATTACGATTCCGCATCCAATTCTGAATAGCATCACTTGGGTACGCCGCATTTTTATACTTCGCAATATCCGTAATACTAATATAGTCTGTCTGTTCAGCCGTAGTACGTAATGTAATTTCAACCCCTTTCGCTTAGATTTTCGCTTCCACTTGCTTATTCATAACAACGCCTCCTTATTGATGCCGCCAAGCTTTGTACATAAAGTAATTATATCACCTCTGCATCTTTACGTAAACATTTGTTTGCAAAAATATGTTCCCTGAATGATTCGTATAATATATTTCTATTCTTGAATCCCTTAAACGTTTGACGACCTTATTTTCAATTAATGATTGCATATGATCGATTGAAATCATTGATATCCATTCTTGCTTCTTTCCTTATCATCTTTTGGCCTAAAAGTTTCCGCACAACTACGTCTTATTAAGCAAGTATCTCGGATACAATTTGTAAGTCATAATTGTTTATTCTTATCCCATTAAACCGCATCAACCCATTGCTTCCTTTCAAAACCCTTCTCCGTGCAAACGCATGTTCATTATACTGCGATAACACATGATTTTCAACAATGCTATCGTTTATGCAATCGCTATCCACAAAACACAAGGAGGGATCATTATGCAAAGCAAAATCACCAGTGAAAAACGTAAGGAAATCGTTACGCAGTATGGTAACGGAATATCAGTTGCTGAACTTTGCATCCTGCACGGCGTTCCACGAAGCACCCTGTACTATTGGATCAAGCAGTATCGAAAGCTTAAATCCCCAAACCAAAGGGATGTCACGTACAAAGACTGTGTGGCCCTGCGGCGGCGAACAGCCAAACTGGAGGAGAGGCTGGCCGTAATTCATGCCGCCGGTTGTGGTACGTCAGCACCATTGAAAGAAAAACTTGAAGCACTTGAAGAACTGCACGGACAATATAGCGTGCATGCACTATGTGAAGCGCTCAACGTGTCACGCGGGACATTCTATAACCACATCTTCAGAAGAAAACGCCCACCGAGTATGACAAACGGCGTGAAGAGCTCAGAGTGCAAGTCCAAGACATATTTGACGAAAGCAAGCAGTGCTTCGGCTGGTGTGCGCGGAGGACAAATGGTAAAACACCATTTGTCCTTTGCTTGGTGCGCGCGGAGGGACTTGAACCCCCACGGTTGCCCACCGGGACCTAAACCCGACGCGTCTGCCAATTCCGCCACGCGCGCACAAATGCAACTCCTTGATTATACAATATTTTCGCACATTGCGATTGATAATGTCGGAAACCCGCGAACACACTTCGACAAGCTAGTGTGTTACAATGCTTTTATGGATACCAAACACCCCAAGGTCATATGCGTCAGCGGACTCAAGAACAGCGGCAAGACCGCGCTTGTCGAGGCGCTTATACCGCTGCTTGCGGAAAAAGGCGTCCGAACGGCGGTCGTAAAGCACCATGGGCACGGCTTCGGCGATGAGATACCCGACAAGCCCGGCACAGACACCTACCGCTTCCTCGCAAGCGGCGCGCACGGCACGGTTATTTACGATGAACACATGTTCGCATTGGTCAAACGCGAGCAGGCGTCCCTCGAAAGCCTTGTCGCCATGTTTTCGGATGCGAACCTGGTGCTTGTGGAGGGCGCAAAGGGCGCGCCCTACCCCCATATAGCCATGTTGAGGTCGGGTCAGCCTGTCATAGTTGCGCCGGCCAGCCCCACGGTTTGCGATGGCGAGCGACCGGCCGCCCCCACCCTCTGCGCCATCACCGACCCAGGCTACGACAAAGCCGCCCTTCCGGACGGCCTTCCACGTTTCGACTTCGGGGACTTCGCCCCTGTCGCGGATATCATACTGGAGTTCTTGAACAGCCGCCGCTAGGCGAACCCCCTACTCACTCGCATAGTTGTCGAAATACCCTTTCACAAGCACGACCGGCGTGCCTTTGTCGCCGCTGCCGCTTATCAGGTCGCATAAGCTCCCGACAAGGTCGGTCAGGCGCCTGGGCGTGGTCCCCTCGGTCTCGTCCCTCCCGACAAGGTCTTTGTCTTTGTTCTGTATGCGCTGAACCATCGCTGCACGGGCATCGTCGCCACGCTTGCCCGCAAGCTCGTTGTCCGCTATGTATTTCAGCTTCAACTCGTTTGGCAGCCCTGCCAGACCGTTTGTGAACGCGGGCGCCACAACGGGGTCGGCGAGCTCCCATATCTTCCCGACCGGGTCTTTGAACGCCCCGTCCCCAAAGACAAGCACCTCCACGTCCTTGCCCGTCCTCTCACGCATCAACGCACATACCCTTGCCACAAACTCCTCGCATGAGCGCGGGAACAGCTTCACCTTTTCGTCGCTCGCCTTGTTGGAGCCCAAAAGCCCATATTCTTCATTGTATCCGCTCCCGTCCACGCTCTCCGTAAGGATGTCATCAAGCCCTATGACCGTCTCGGCGCCGCGCTCCAACAGCAGGCGCTTAGTCCTCGTGCGCGTATGTATGTCGGCGGCGATTATGTTCTTGGCGTGCTTCAATATCTCGCACGGGTCGTTTGCCAGTATGATCTCCGCGCCGCCCCCTAAGCCACGATAAAGCTCAAGGTAGTCAATGCCGGTGAACTCGTGCTTTATGTCGCCGACACGTTCCCTGAACCCCTGCTCCGTGAAAACGTCCCTATAAGGGTCTATCCCCAAGTCGTAGATCCGCTCGGCGCTGATGATATGGTTGCCCACCTCGTCCGTTGGGTAGCTCAGCTGGATATGCAGCTTTTCGGTGCCGAGGGCTATGGCTTTCAGCAAGACAGAGAACCGGTTGCGGCTCGTTATGGGGAATACCACCCCCACAGGGCCGGCCGGAAACTTCGCCCGCACGCACTTCGCGATCTGCTCCACGGTCGCATAGTTGCCCTGCGCCCGCGCGACCACCGCCTCGGTGACGCCTATTATATCCCTGTCGTTCAGCTTATCGCCGGATTCCGCGAGATACCCAAGCACCGAATCCACGACGATCTCCGGCAAAGCGTCCCCTTCATTTATTATCGGTGTCCGTATCCCTACGGCCTGTGTGCCTGCTGCTCTCATACCTTACCTCACTCACGTTCATGTACAACAACGGACTACGTATTTTACCATAATAATTTCATAATTTAATATAAGAGACTTTGAATAATTGCGGGGCTTTCGTGTACAATTTACGTAATTTGCATAATAACGCAATATTGCGGCAATTCGAACAGGAAAGTGAGGGGATTTCGCATGATAGTGCAGGTTTACGAAAACGAGAGCCAAATTGCGGAGGTCGCCGCTAGGCTGTTCGCAGAAAAGATCAAGGCAAAGCCCGATGCCGTGCTTGGGTTCGCCACAGGCTCCACGCCTCTGCCTTTGTACGGGCGCCTAGTGGAGCTATGCGACCAAGGCAAGCTCGATTTCAGCACGGTGCGTACGTTCAATCTGGACGAGTATGTAGGGATAGACCGCTCGCACGAGCAGAGCTATTATACGTTTATGTTCGATAATCTTTTTTCAAAGGTGAATATTGACCCTGCGAACGTACGCTTGCCAGAGCCCATGCCCGCCGACCCGAACGCCGCCTGTGCCGCCTACGACGCCGCTATAGAAGCGGCCGGCGGTATAGACCTCCAGCTCCTCGGCATCGGCCACAATGGGCATATCGCTTTCAACGAGCCCTGCGATTTCTTCCCCGACAGGACGCATATCGTGGAACTCAGCGAAAGCACCATCGAGGCGAACAAAAGGTTCTTCGCGAGCGCAGACGAAGTGCCTAGGCAGGCCGTCACCATGGGCATAGGCTCCATAATGAAGGCGAGGGAAATCGTGATGGTCGTGACCGGCGCAGGCAAGGCCGAGGCCGTAGCCGCCATGATAAACGGCTGCGTCGCCCCGTCCTGCCCCGCTTCAATACTGCAATTCCACCCTGCGACGACCGTGCTGCTCGACAAGGAGGCCGCGGCGCTTTTCTAGCACCACGCACACAGAGCCCCCATCGGCAACACAGATCCATATGTCTTTAAGCCGGCTAGTCCCTATACGCCCTAAAGGATGACAACCCCCGGACCGTCCGGAATTGCAACAATGTCCGCTGTGCCGCCCGGCTTGCGCTCAAGCATTGCATCTGCCATGCCCAGCGCACTTTCGATATCCCCCGCCCAGCCGAGCCCCATATCTTTCACTATACCCTCTATCAGCGGCGCAACCACAATAACATTATGCTTTTCGAGTATGCGCGCAAGAATTTGAGACTGCCATTGGTCGGTCTGCGTTTCGGTTCTGTTGCGGGACAGAAATCGCTCCGTCAGCACGCGCGGCTCATCGCCCCCCGCAAAATCCCTGTAGAAAGCCTCGCCGCCCGCCCCGTCACGGCACTCGCCCACAGCGATGATGATGCCGCCTTCTTCACAGCATTTCCCAGCAGTTTCCATGCACTTCACAAGCTGATAGAGGTTTTGGTCCAGCGGGTAGCCACCGTTTGAAGTGACGACAATCGGCGCACGGACACACTGCACCGAAACATTTTCCATAAGCCGCCTGCAGCCTTCTTCGTGGGCTATCGACGGGTGGCCTGCGACCGCGTCTACGATGGCGCCCCCCTTGCCAAGTCTCACGTTCAGAATAAACGACAACCCGGTCTGCTCCGCCGCAAACTCCATATCGCGGTGTATGGGGTTGTCTTTAAGCACGCCAGCCGTCGCATTGGCATCAGCCACGAACTCGGAGCAATGGTTTGAGACCACACATTCATATCCCGCGATACCAGGGAACACGCTCTTTCGCCCGCCTGAAAACCCCGCAAAGAAATGCGGCTCTATAAACCCCTCCGCTACGAGCAAATCTGTGTCAGCCGCATACTTCGAAACAACAAGCGCCCCGCCAGACGGCAATGTGCCGACATGACGCAGGGTCTTTTCGTCATGGCAGTCATGCACGATAATATTTTCGTTTCGGCAGATTTCGGCGCCGAACCTTTCGGTGATTTCCTCCTGCGTGGTCGCCCTGTGCAGACCCGTCGCGATAAGAATAAGTATATTCGCGTCCGGCGCACCCTTGCGGACTTCTTTGAGCAACAACGGCATAGTGACCGCGCTCGGCATCGGTCGGGTATGGTCGCTTGTAATAATAGTGATGTTCTTTTTGCCCGTTGCAAGCTCGCTAAGCCTCGGAGTTCCAATCGGGCTTTCCAGCGCTTCTGCAACAAAAGCCTCGGGAAGCCTGATATCGCGCTCTGCGTTTTCTTTCTGCATTAAAACAGCTTTGACCCGCCCGTCCGACGCGTCAAAACACATGCTTCCTTCACCATACGGAATATTTATCTTCATTTCGCAAACAATTATATATTTAAAATTTTCTCTTGACAAAGAATTTTTCCGTGGTATTGTATGGGTTAACGAGTTAACTCACTAACTCCCTGACGAGGGGGTGCAAGGAGGTGGAACTATTGAACAGTAGCCAGCCGGTCTTTGTGCAGATCATGGAGACCATCGAGAGCGACATCATAACGGGCGTCTATCAGACGGACGATTTGATTATCTCGACCACGCAGATATCAAAGGTCTACTCGGTCAACCCGACCACGGCGGTCAAGGCGATAAGCAAGCTGACCGATGCCGGCATCCTTTACAAGAAAAGGGGCATCGGCATGTGCGTGGCGGAGGGGGCGCGGGAGAAAATCACGGCCCGCCGCAAGGACGTCTTTATGAACCAGACCGTGGCCGCCCTGCTCGCGGAGGCCAAGACGCTCGGCATTTCAATAGACGAGCTGACCGGCGTTATCAAAGACAGCGCAGACAAAGACAGTGTAGCCAGGAACAACGCACCAAAATACAAGGAAGGAGCGAACCAAAATGATTGAGTTCAAAAACGTAGTGAAAAAATACGGGGGCACCCTTGCCATAGGCGGCATGACGCTGACCCTCGCAAAAGACGGCATATACTGCCTGCTCGGACGGAACGGCGCAGGCAAGACCACGTTTATGAAGCTGCTTGCTGGGCATATCCCCGCCACCGAAGGGGAGATAGCAGTATGCGGCAAGGCCGTGTCGCCCGGCCGTATGCCGGAAGATGTGGCTTTTATCGAAAACGACGCAGTGCATTTCGGCATGAGGATATCCGCCTTGGTCGAGACGGCCGCCGAGCTTCAAGACGATTTCGACATCGGCTTCGCGCGGGACATGATGAAACGCCTTGAGCTGAACCCGGACAAAAAGTGGAAGCATCTGTCCTTCGGCATGAAAACCATGCTGACCACCATTATGACGCTTGCAAACAACTCAAAGGTGATATTGCTCGACGAGCCCGCGCTCGGCTTCGACGCCATCATGCGCGACCAGTTCAACACCCTGCTGCTCGAAAGCTACGCCGCGCACCCGCGCATCATCATCGTGTCAACCCATTTGATTGACGAGATTGCAAAGGTGACGGAGCGGCTTATCGTCATCGACCAGGGCAGCCTGCTTCTCGAAACCGGCATCGAAGAAATCGACGAAAAGGCCTACACTCTGTCCGGCCAGTCAAGCGCGGTGCTGCCGCTTATCGAAAACCTGAACTGCATCGGCCGAACGACCATGGGCAGCGTGATGGCCGCGCACATCTACGACGGGCGCATAGGGCCGCCCGAAGGCGTGGCGATAGACCGCCTGAGCCTACAGGACTTCTTTATAAACATCGTGGGAGGAAAGAACAATGAATAACAGCGTACGCACCGTCATCAAATTGAACCTGAGACATATCACAGGGGCATATATCGCGACCATAGCCGGCATCGCCGTGCTCGCTTCGTCGTACATCATCAACCATTTTCACGCCTTGCAAGGGGAGTATATGGGCGGCAACATCGGCGTCAGCATAGGCTGGGCGCTCTGGTGTCTGCCCGTGGCGGCGGCAATCGCCATCCCTGCAAGGCACTTTCGCCGCATCGCCAGTCTCGGCGGCAAACGTGATAGCTTCAACAAGGGCAGCCTGCTTACCTATGTGATTTTGGCGGCCGCCGCATCGCTCGTCGGCACCATCGTCTACTACATAGAAGGTGCCTATGTGTCTGCGTCCGCCCTGTATGCAGGGGTGTACACCGTCCCAGTCAGCTTCGGATGGTACCTCCACGGCCCCATAGGTATCTTCTTTCAGCAGTTCGCGTTCCTGTTCCTGACCGCCCTGTTCATCCACGCCTTCGTCGCCATGCAAGGCAAGTGGTACGGCTGGGCGATGACCGTAGGGCTTATCGCCGTCGTGTCCGTTTTCTTGCCCATCGCGACGCTCCGTGAGCTCGTGGTCGGGTATTTCTACATAATAATATACAACCCCATCACCATATTGCAGATTGCGGCCTGCATCGCGATAGGGTTGTTGTTCTACGCCCTGAGCAAGGTGGTGTTCGCGCGGAAGGCGATATGAGCCGGCTAGCGTCCCTATGCGATGAGCCGGCCGACGCCCCTACACGATGGCGAACTCGCCGTTCAGCTCCTTGTAAATCTCCGGCAGGAAGCTCGCCAGATTGCTATACTCGATTATGACGTGCTCGTGGAAGCCGTGAATGGTTTCCCAAGGAACGCTCTCGCCGGGATCAAGCATCAGCTTAGGCCGCTTGTCCACTATATGATAGCCCATCCAGCACCTCGACCTGAGCTCTATGCCGCCACCCTCTGGGAGCTCGCGGCAGGTATGTATCATAACGGCGCGTTTCGGCTTCGAGCCGACCGGCGCGCCTAGCGGGTAGACGTCGATATTCATGCACATGGCGTTGCCTATGTACGGAAGCTTGAACCTGTCGAGATCAAAGCCGAAATGATAAGGCGAGGTATAATGCAGCAGCACGCGCTCGTTCCCGCCGCCTATGTCCTCCGTCACATCATGGGTGTAGAACCGGCTTTTCTGCTCAAGCGGCACGGTCGGGTCCGCAAGCCTCGGATACACGTCATCGTGGATGTTTATCGTGTAATGGTAAGGCGGGCACCATAGCCTGTAGTGAAAATCCGACATCGCCTTCCACGGATACCACCATGAAAACATGTCCACCGTGCCCCCTGGGACGGGGGTGCGGTTGCACATATAGGCCGCGCCGTTCGGCAGAGTGCAGCAGCCTATCTCCACCTTTTGGTAGCCAGGCTCTAGCAGCGCGTTCACGTCCTCTATAGGCATGATGTCGCGATAGTCCATCTGCTCGCCCGTCCGCCATATGGCATCGGCCTCTGGGTTGCGTTCCGCCATTTCCCTTTCGTAATACTTTGCCAACGGATGCTTTTTCTCCTCTGCCGTCAGCGGCTTGTAAAGCTGATTGTATTCGTATTTCATTTTGACGCCCTTTCTTATATCTGGAATTACATTGTATAATACCTTGATAACATAAGTGCTAAGGAGATGCAACAGCAAATGCAACTATTGCTACTATTTTTGGAAGGTATCATAACATTTATCTCGCCGTGCCTGCTGCCCATGCTGCCACTGTACGTGTCGTATTTTGCGGCGGGCGAGGCGGGCGAGGCGGCGGATGGCACGACAGGCAGCGGGCGGCGGACGCTTATAAACTCGCTCGGCTTTGTCCTTGGGTTCACACTCGTGTTCACCCTGCTTGGCGCGTTTGCGGGGACGCTCGGCAGGCTGCTGATAAGCTACGCCACGGCGGTGAACATAGTGACCGGCGCCATCGTTATCCTCTTTGGTTTGGTATTTATGGGAATAATCAAATTGCGTTTGCCGAACAGATTCGGCGGAAAAGTTGGGCTTGCAAAAGAGCTGCGTTTTTTCTCGTCAATAATTTTCGGGGTCGTTTTCTCCGTGGCGTGGACGCCGTGCGTAGGCGCGTTCCTCGGCTCGGCCCTGATGATGGCGTCGTGGCATGGGGACACCCTCACAGGAATGCTGATGCTGCTCGTGTACTCGCTCGGCCTCGGCATCCCCTTCGTGCTGTCCGCCATATTGATAGACCGGCTCAAGGGTGCGTTCGACTTCATCAAGCGGCACTACAAGGTCATCAACATCGCCGCCGGCATCCTGCTTATATGCGTCGGGGCGCTTATGGCGACGGGGCTTTTGGGCAGATATTTGTCCCTGCTTGCTATATAATTGCGGTATAATTGCGGTATAGATTAGGAGAGAAATGTTGGGAAAGAAGAAACGATTGTTGATAACCATAGTGGTCATCGTGGCGGTGTTTCTGGGCGCCTCGGTCGCATACGACACGCTGACGGAGATGCGCGATCCAGACATCGACTTGATGCACGCAGCGGCGGACGGCATGACAGAGGACGAACGCGATGATGCCTCCGAGGACGCAGGGATAGACGCATCGGACGCCCCCGACGCCACCCCGACCGCAGAGCCCCGCACAGACCCAAAAGCCCTGGACTTCTCCATGTCGGACGGCGATGGCAATTCTGTCAACTTACTGGATTTCGAGGGCAAGCCTGTCGTGCTGAACTTCTGGGCAAGCTGGTGCCCACCCTGCAAAGATGAAATGCCGGACTTCGAAAAAGCCTATCAAGAACTCGGCGAGGAAGTGCAGTTTGTCATGCTCAACCTTACGGACGGAGTCCGCGAAACGAGGGAGATAGGCGAGCAATATATAAGGGACAACGGCTTCACATTCCCTGTCTATTTCGACACAAACCAAGAAGGCTCGCTTACCTACGCGATACGCTCCATCCCGACCACCCTGTTCATCGACAAAGACGGGTATATCGTCACAGGGGTGCAAGGCGCCATAAACGAAGCCTATCTGCGCCGTGGAATCGACTTGATAAAACCATAGGAGGGATGCAAGTGGACGCAAAAGATAAAACCATATGCGAAGAAGCAAAGGAGTTTTTTACCGTCGGCGAATTTGCGGAGGTTACGGGAATCGATGCCGCGACGCTACGGTTTTACGACAAAATCGGGCTGTTTTCACCCGCAATCCGCGACCCCGAAAACAATTACAGATATTATTGCATTACGCAAATACTGACGCTCAATTTTATCAGCGTGCTGAGCGACCTCAACATTCCACTGAAAACGCTCGTCGGGCTAAGGGATGACAGGACGCCGTTTGAACTTTTGAGACTGCTCGAAAAACAGGAAAAGCAGCTGGACATCGAGCTGCAGGCGCTGCGGGCACGCTACTCGATCATACACGCAAGACGCGAGCTGATCAATTACGGAACCATTGTCGCAAAAGGGTTTGAGGCCGTTGACGGAGTGAGGGTCGTATCCGACGAAAAGCCTGGCAACGGGATAAGCGTGGACGAAAACACCGTCCAGATCCTGCACAGGGATGACAAGGAGTACACCCTCTGGCCACGCAACGAATACGCAGAAGGCGATAATTTCATAAAGCCCCTTGCCGCAATCTGCCACGAGGCGGAAATGAGGCATATAAACCTCAGCTTCCCTGTGGGCGGGTATTATGAAAGCATGGACTTGTTCAGTAGCGCGCCAGACCAGCCGCAACACTTCTTCTCGGTAGACCCGACCGGAAAGGATATCCGCAAGGAGGGGCAATACCTTATAGGGTTTGCACGCGGCAGCTACGGCGACGTGGGCGATATGCCTGTGCGAATGGAGGCGTACGCAAAGGAGAACTCCTTGGAATTTCATGGCCCTGTATGGCTTATGTATATGTTTGACGAGGTCTGCACATCCGACTCATCGCTGTATCTGTCCCAGGCTTGCGTCGCCGTCAAAAAGCGCAAGTCCAAATAACGCCCCTGACAACCTGCTGCCTACGCTTCAGCTTCCCTTTTCGCCTTTCTGCAGCGGCGGAAGCGTTTTATCAGCTTCACCACCAAAATCACGATTGCCGCAAGCACAGCCCCCGCCGCCAACAGCAAGAAGAAAATATGGTTCGGGCGCTTGAGTATCGCCGTAGGCGTCCGCGAAGTGTCCTCCACCTTTCGCCCATGCAATTGATTGTAGTAGTCGGGCATGAGCGCCACACCGTCCACCTGCCCAAACGACCCCAGATAGCCCGCCAGCGCCGCCCACTCCTTCAGCTCCATATCGCCATCGTAGATGATATGCTCCTCGAAGTCCACTATGGCCGCCCCGTTCGCGTCCTTGGGCGTCACCTTCAGCAGCCCGAACGACTGCGCCTCCACCGTTCCCAGCATCTGGCACGAGTACAGCCCGCCCACCACTCGGTACAAAGCGTTGTTGTCAAGCTCCGCCGTGCTGCCGTCCTGCTGCATAATCCTCACATCCGTCACCCTGTTCAAAAAGAGCCTGTTTTGGTTGTAAGTGTATGTTAGCCCCGACATATACAGCCGTGCGGCGGACATCAGCGTGGACACCGAAATGTCCACCTCTGCAATGGTTTTAAGCTCCTTGCCGGTCAAATATACCTCCACCAGCGGATACCCCGGCACCTTGTCAGGCCCTATTCCCAGGCTGCTTACATTGAACGCGTCCGCCACAGTGATGGGGCCCTCCGCAAACGAAGCCCTGATGACCCCGTTCGGCGCTATCGCCACATCAACCTGACGATAATCCGCCCCCTCCGCCTTCCGCACCGCATCCACATACGAGTCCGCGATAAGGTTCCCAAGCGGCTCCTCGCCCTGCACATTGCCAAAAATCTCGATTGGCGTAAACGAGAACGGTGAATACGCAATTACCTCATCAAAACTGTACCCAAACTTGGACAGATACCGCTCGTCCACAAGGGCGCGGAACCCCATTATTGCCGCCTCCACCTCAGAGTCCTTGGGCAAATTCGCGCTAACAGGCAACAATTCATAACTTTCGACCGCAAACCGCCCCCCATTGCGCCCCAGCACGATATGCCCTATATCGTGCGTATACTCGCCGCTCGCCACGATGACGGTATCGCCCACGACGATGGGCTGCTCGAGCCGGGTATGCGAATGCCCGCTGACGATAAGGTCTATCTCCGGCACGGCGGCGGCAAGCCGCTCGCACTCGGACCTATCGGGGATGTCGTCGAGCCCGCTGTGCGACAGGGCGATTATGATGTCGGCGTCCGAGCCGACCCGGATCTGCGCCACCACCCTTCGCGCCGCCTCTATCGGGTCCTCGAAAATCAGCCCGCTCTCAGGCGCATAACTGTCGGCCTCCTTGCCCATAATCCCAAAGACCGCAGCCTTTACGCCGCCCTTCTCGATAATCGCATAATCCTCCACGACCCCGTAGACTTCCATCGCCGCCTTGAGGTAGCGTGCGTCGCCTGCCAAATCCGCATCCGCCATGGTTGCGTCCCAGTCGACATTCGCCAACATCACATAAGGGAGCGTATCGCCGCTCCCCATCGCGGCATGGAACATATCCGTGAGTCCCTGCGCACGGTAATCAAACTCGTGGTTTCCGAGCGCGACCGCGTCAAAGCCGAGCAGCCCCATCATCCGCAGTTCCGCAGCCTCGGTGGAAAAAATGGTCTGGTACGGCGTCCCCATCGAAAAATCGCCCGCGTCAAGCACAAACGTGTCGGGATACCGCCCCTTCACCCCATCAATCACGGTTTTCATACGTGCGAAGCCCCCCCGCTCCGAAATGCTTCCGTCCGGCGTCACAAAACGCTCAGGGTCGAACCGCGAATGCATGTCATGAGTGAAAACGATGGACACCCTCTTGCCATCGCCCGACTCCGCCACAGACGCCCCCGCAGCCCCCATCGGCACAAACCCCGCCGCCAAGACCACCGCCGCCAAAAGGATTGCATAAATTCTCGTATTCCTTCTCTCAATTTGCTTATTGCCCATATTGCCAATACACTCCCAAATACCATAACCAATCTATAAAATAAATCATTGCTATTTTATCATATTGCTGACACAATGGGTTTTGGAGGGACACTATTATGACAACAACCCACGAACAATGGCAATTTCCGGCCTCGAACGGCGAGGGCGACATCTTCGCGAACGCCTGGCTTGCGGAAAACCCGTCCGCCATCATCCAGATAGCGCACGGCATGGCAGAGCACAGCGCCCGCTACGACGATTTCGCCCGCTTCCTCTGCGCCCAAGGCTTCAGCGTCGTGGCGAACGACCACGCAGGCCACGGACAGAGCGCACAGGGGCATATCGGCGCATTCGCAAGCAAAGCAGGCGGTTTCGACCTCACAATCAACGATTTTCACAACCTTTTCGGGCTTGCGGAGGAAAAGATAGGCACCCTCCCACGCATATTGTTCGGGCACAGCATGGGCAGCATACTATCCGCCTTGTACGCCGAGCGTTACCAAGGCCTGACCGCCCTGGCGCTCTGCGGGCCGCCCGCCGCCATAAAGCACTCCCGCATATTCGCCTGCATAGCCGGCTTCATATCCGCCACGCAAGGCCACCTCAAACGCTCGCCGTTCATCGACCGTCTCGCGGGCACCACCAAGGACATGACCACAGAAGAAGCCGAACGCGACAAATTCTGGCTCTCACGAGACCCCGAAGTGGTACGCAAATACGTAGCCGACCCACTCTGCGGCTTCGATTACACAGCAGGCGGTTACGCCACGCTCCTGAACGGCTACCACCGCTTCTACTCAAAAAAATGGGGCCGCACCATACCCGACATCCCCATCCTCATCGTTGCCGGCGCCGAGGACATCATCTGCAACAAGGAAACAGGGCCCACAGGCTACGCCGCCCAACTAAAAAACACAGGCCACACCCGCGTCGACCTAAAATTGTTCCCCGAATGCCGCCACGAAATCATCAACGAGCTGAACAAGCCGGAAGTCTACGATTACCTATGCGACTGGTTCAAGGCTCAACTGCCTTGTGAGATGGCAAAAGGTTAGTCGGCGGCACGATGAGGCAAGGCTATCTCCGCTTCAAAAAGATCACCGCTGGCGCGGATGGAAAAGCCCCCGCCCATCGCTTCCACAAGGCTTTTGGCGATATAGAGCCCAAGCCCGCTGCCGTCTGTGTGGCGTGAACGGTCGCCCCGTATAAACTGCTCGGCAAGCTCCTCCGCCTGGATGTCTATGGGGTGCTCCGACACGTTCTTGAGCGAAAGCAATGGCCGCCCGTCGCACAGGGCTATGCCTGCGAACACACGGGTCCCCGGCAGCGCGTACTTTGCTGCATTGCCGAAAAGGTTTTCGAGGGCTCGCCACAGATGCCTGCTGTCCGCCTGCGCGAAAACGGCTTCATCGGGTTGGCGTATAACAAGCGTCAGCTCGCGATCGCAAAACTGGTCCTCGAAGTCCCCCGCAACCTGCCCCACCAATTCGCCTAAATCAACTTCGCTTATGCTTACGCTTATATTGCCGGTGCCTGCCTTCGACGCCTCCATCAAATCGTCTATCAATGTTTTAAGGCGGGCGGTCTTTTTGTCCAACACCGCCACATAGTCCGCATACTCCCCTTTCAGCTTGGGGAGGTTTTTTAGCAGGCCCACATAGCTGATAACCGCGGAAAGCGGAGTGCGTATGTCGTGCGAAACGTTTGTTATCAGCTCGCCCTTGAACCGCTCCGCCCTCACCTTCTCGGCGTTCGCTTTTTCATACTCCGCAGAAAGGGACAGGACGAAGGCGCAGAAGCATACGAGCGCAACAAAGACGAAGACCGCAAAGAAGTACCACGGCAGCCATGCGAAGTAAAGGGCAGGCCACGTAGCGAAGTAAAGGGCAGGCCACGCATTGGGCATCAAAAAGAGACACCACAGGCACCACGCCAAAAGCGCGGCGGCGACTGCCCCCATCGGCCGCCATACAGGATAGAGCCTGAAAAACCTGTACAGATAGCAGGTACGCAAAATGTCACCGTCCCTGACGCACGCCAGTATCCTGCCAAGCGTCAGCATCGCAAGAACGTATGTTCCGAAAGTCAGCGCCGCCAAGACGTCGGGGGTGATAAAAATTTCAGTATCCCGCACCACATGGACGGAAAGGAAAATAAGGCAATTTGACAGGACGGCAAGCGCCGCCCAGTCGACATTACGCCAAAATCGCGGGCTCTCGCTGCCCTTCGACCGCCATATTGAAATGAAGAACACCGCAGCGCAGATGCCGAATATCGGAATGCCTATCAAGCCCACCCTCGTCCAGTCGCCAAGGGCGCCTTCAAGATGGTGCGCCCTGAACCTGAAACTATAGCTGAGCGCGCTGACGGACGCGATCGCCGCGAAGTAGCCGATGGCGAGCGCCGCCACCTTTGTGATGGGGGAGACGAGCGCCGCCACTTTTGTTATGGGGGAGGCGAGCTTCATGTCCTTGGTCTGGTCGCCGTTCGGGTTCTTGCCTCTGCTCTTGCCCATGCTCATGGCTGCTTCACCACCTTATACCCAAGCCCGTAAATCACCTTGAGGTATCTCGGTTCCTTGGGGTTTATCTCTATCTTTTCGCGGATATGGCGGATATGCACCGACACGGTCTTTGAGACGTGGAAGGCGGGCTCGCCCCAGACCGCTTCGTATATCTGCGACGAGGTGAACACTCGATCCATGCTGCCCATCATAAATTTAAGGATATTGTATTCGAGCGCGGTCAGCGTGGCTTCCTCGCCGTCGACGGTCACACGCTTTTGGTTGTCGTCAAGGACGAGCCCGCCGGTTTTGAAGATGTCGGCTTGGGTGCCCTCGCCATCGCAACTGCCCGTACCGCCAACGGGGGCGGGGCCGTCTGTGGGGGCGAAGCCGCCAACGGGGGCGGGGCCGTCTGTGGGTACGTCTACCGCACCGCTACTGAAACCGCCGCCCGTTCCCGTGCCACCCGTGCCTCCCACGCCGCCACTCGTGCCACCAACCCCGCCGTCGAGCCCGCCAAGCCGCGCATACCGCCTAAGCGCCGCCTTGACCCGCGCCATCAGCTCCACGGGGTTGAACGGCTTCGTGATATAGTCGTCGCCACCCATATTCAGCCCTAGCACCCTATCGGTGTCCTCGGTCTTTGCGCTCAGAAAAAGTATCGGCGCATTGCTCGTCTCGCGTATCTTCACCGCCGCCCGGATGCCGTCCATCACGGGCATCATCACGTCGAGCAGTATCAAATGCACAGCCTCATCGCCCGTCACGACGTCCACCGCCTCGGCGCCATTCTCCGCACGAAGCACGTTATACCCCTCCTGCCTTAGATAGATCTCAAGGGCAGAGGAGATGTCCTCATCGTCATCGCATATCAATATAGTATAGTCCATAAAATCAATTCCGCTCCCATGCCGTCACTATATATCCTCCCATATTGTTGCCGGAAATTGTGTAATCCTTGCTTTCCGGGACTTTTATTACACCATTTTTCGGTCTCTCATACAAGACTGTATAGCTTTTGCCATGGAACTCCGCCTTATACCCGCCAACGTCCTGCAAAAACTCGATGTATTCTTCAAGGCATAGACCGTTCTCGTGCATATAGGCGGCGTGTGGCTGCCCGACGTAACGGAAGTGCCACGGCTCGTAGGCGATCTTCGTTATATCGCGCTTGCTCTCGGCGTAGCGGAGTATCAAGCCGTAGCGCCATGCGTTTTCCGCGAGCCATACAGCCTCTGGCGTACCGTCCATCTCATGCATACCCACTCCGACCGGCAATATGTCAGCGGCAAGCCCTGTATGGTGCTCGCTATGCCCCGGCGGTTGCACGAAAGACTTGTCCGCCGCCGTTTCGTACAACTGCGCCTGCTTGCTTTCGTCCCTATGGCCGCTAAGGACGTAAAGACTGCCTATGCCTGCTTTCTCAGCGGCAACAAAGAGCCTGCTAATGGCAAGCAATGCGTCCTCGTGGAGCATGACCCCACCCTCGCCCACCGCCGCAAGCCGCCTCGTGTCCACCCCGCCGCCAACGACAGGATTGTTGCCGTTTACCAACTCTAAGTGGTGCGTGTCCTTGATGTCCGCAGTGTCCATGGCGCGAGCGGACATATCGGGCGCCTTGGCGGACACCTCCCGCGGCGCAGCCATCCCGACCGTAAACACCACGAGGCAGACAGCGGCCACCGTCAGCCCTCTCGCAAAATTCCTTCTTCTGCTTCTTCTGCGCTTTCTTATACTTCTGCGATTCATGCTGCACACCTCCATATCCTTGTCCTCGGCTCCATACCGATTCCGCAAAACCAATTGCCATGCAAAACAAAATTCACACCCGCGCTTTACGCGCCAATGTGAATCTTATCTGCCGAAATCAAATATGGACGTCAGCAATTATTAAGTTTTTTCAAATAACTTTGTCAGCGGCGAGTGTGTCGCTCTACGCTTCCGAGTCCCTGCTCGCTTTCTCGATCTCGCTCTCATACCAGAACTTGGAGTACAGCTCCGTAAGGTCGTCCAGCGACGGCGTCCTTCTCGTGTTCATCGGGCTGCCGCTCGCCATCGCGTCCGTTGCCATCTTGGGTATGAACTTGAAGAACTCGTTCTTCTCTATGCCATAGTCCATCGGCGTCTTTATGTTCAGCGCGCGGAGCAGCGCCAATGTCGCCGTCACAAACGCGTCGGCACCCTCCTCCGGCGTCATGCCGACCCTGTAGGCGCCAATCTCTTTTGACAATTCGTACAGTTTGTACACCGCGCCGGGCTTGATGAAGTTGAGGCACACCTTTAGCAACATGGCGTTCGACATACCGTGCGGGACGTGGAACAAAGCTCCTATCGGGCGGCTCATGCCATGCACTATCGTGACCGACGAGTTGCTGAACGCGACCCCCGCCTCGAACGCCGCTATGGACATCTCGCGCCGCGCGGCCGCGTTCGACCCGTTGGTATAGACTTCGTAAAGGTTCTCGAATATTTTTTTGATGGCCGAAACCGCATAAAGGTTGCTCATCGGGGTCGCTTTAACCGAAGTATAGGCCTCGATCGCATGCGTCAACGCATCGACGCCAGTGGCGGCGGTCACGCCCGGCGGCATCGTCAAAGTGTAGTCCGAGTCCAGAATCGCGAAATCAACAATCAGCTTCGTGTCGCTTAGCAACATCTTCACATTTGTGTCTGTGTTGGTGATTATTGAGACTTTTGTCGCTTCGGAGCCAGTGCCGGCGGTGGTCGGTATCGCCACCATATGGGGCAGGTGCTTTTCGATTTTCTTGCCCTGGTAATCGCATATGCTGCCGCCGTTCGCATAGACGGCGCCTATCGCCTTCATCGCGTCAAGCGGGCTCCCGCCGCCCAGACCTATCAAGAACTTGCACTTCTCGTTTTTGAACAGCTCCACACCTTTGTCTATCATCGTGTGGGTGGGCTCCTCGTTTATCTCGGCATACACATGATAGGAAATCCCGTCGGTGTCTAGCTCGTCCGTAAGCTTTTTCAGAAAGCCCAGGTCGATCATGGACTGGTCGGTCACGACCAAAGCCTTCTTGCCGAAAGACCTCACAAGCTCCATCCCTGACTTCGTCGCGTTCTCCCCGCTTATGATGCACTGCGGCACATGAAAGATATTCGCCATTTCTACAACTCCTTTCCCCTGATAAACTCACACAACCATAATCGCAATCGCACAGGTAGAGTATAGCATATCGGCGGTCATTTTTCCGCTATACTGGCAATTGCATAATTTTACTTTTGTGCTATATATTGACATCAATGTTTTTACGTGGTATTCTGCTTGTATGAACAATTATGCTTTTATTGATGGCCAAAACCTATACCTCGGAACGACCAAAGCCGATGACCCGTGGAGAATCGACCTGCAACGATTTCGTGTATATCTATCTGAAAAGTACCACGTAGGCACAGCGTACTATTTCATTGGCAATAAAATTGCCGATAACAATGACCTATATGCCGCAATCCGCAACGCCGGATTTATACCAATTTTCCGCGAGCACAACAATGCGATGGCGGGACTAAAGAAGGGCAACGTCGACACCGATATTGTCTTTCACATAATGAGAAACCCAAAGACAAATAAAATGCAGGTTCACCATTAGGTATCTCTCCGTTCGGTACATCCCTGCGTCGTGATAAGCAAAGTATACGACAGCAAAAAACCTTTGTCAAGCGAAATATGTAAATATTTGCTAGTCGCAACTGCACAAGCGGGACATAACTTATCGGCGAGTGCTTTTCCGTTATATCCGAAAACCATAAAAAGAAATGTTTGTTTTTTTAGACCGGGGAGAGGTATCTCGCCGCGCTACTCCACCGACCCAGCCCGACATCGCGCAAGACCACCCCGCCGACCGCTCACACACATGGCGTAACACACCAAGGGCGATGTACTCCAAGAAGTTGAGGCGTGTATCTTATCACACTGCCATGCCAAAAATTATCTTATCGAGTTCTTTATGTAGTCGTATATACTATTGACGGTGACAGCATCATCATTAGCATCAAGGCTAAATAGAAACACATACATATCGGATTCCTTTTGCACAAAAATTGTATTTTTTTGCGAATCACCTGCCTGTTCCGATATTTCATATGCTTGTAATTCGTTTACAACAAACTTTTCTCCGCCTTTTAGATTGCCACTGGCAATGTTGCCGTCAATACCAAGCAGGGAAATATTTAGTGGCATTGATGACACAGTCAAGGTGGAATCGTAAATCTCTGGTTCAGAAATAAGATAAACGTCAGCTTTAACGCTTCCGGTTGTCTGAGTCGTACTAAACCAGTTACGACCTACTTCAAAAACAATCCTGTCAAAATATGCTGTTTTCCAAGATATTTCTGGAGCGGCTTCAATGTCGCCCGTGGCTCTTTCAATAGTGTTTTTTATTGCATCGTATTGAAGATTGAGCATCAATGCGTCCATGTTCAAGCCATTGTCGGCTGATGCTACGGGAGCAGAATAGGTAAGGCTGTAAACCTGCGAATCTATTTCAACATAAAGGAAGAAAATCTCGATATTTTCACTTTTTATTATCACTTCGTATGCCGGAAACGTGCCAATCGTAAATTCGCTCCCATCGGGATGCGAAGCAATAATTTCCATCATGCTCTCGTCACTATATTTTACACTCAACATGGCGATCTCAGTAGAGTTGAAACTAGATGAAAGAATAAACGATAGACTATCTTCATCTTTCGTGCGATTTGACACTATGCCTGCAAGTAGCTTGAACTGTAATTCTCCAAAACGTACTGTCTCAGTCCTGCTCTCTTGGTCGGATTCAACTTCTGGTTCAGCTTCAACCAGTTCAGTTTCAACAGCATTTTCAGGCTCATTCAATATAGTGGGTTGTGGAGAGGTTGTATTTCCCTCACATCCAGAAAGTGCAACGGCCAGTATCACCATTAGTACAAGAATTAGTTTCTTTCTCACATCTGCTTGTTTCATAAATAAATCCTCCTAAACATTAAACACACCTGATACAATTAGCGGAATACCTCAAACAAAAAATCAAAAGGACACCCGCTCGGTTCGCGAAAACCACAAAGACTACATGAATCCTTATTTGAGCAGATGCCCTTAATAAAATTCATATAGCCGCCCCGAAGGGCTGTGATTTTCGCAAGAAGATTACATCAAAAATCCACCCCAAAATACCAGGCGGTTTTCAACTGACTATAAAGTGGAAACACAACAGGGTCGGTTCTTTTTGTGCTTACCCTCTCCCTCGCTACGCTACTCCGCCGACCCCCACCCCACCATTGAACTTTTTACCGCAGCCCTTCATCAAGACCAGGTATGAGTCCATAGACAAATTCAAAAATCTCTTTTGCCTTTTCAACTGCATAAGCCGCTTCTTCCTCTGTGATATCGGCTTTCTTAGGATACCTCGTCACCGTAGCATATGGCGAAAGTTTTACGCAAGAGTCAGCAAAAGCGGAAAACCCGCTTTCTGATTCTTCGCATTTGCTGCACAAATCTTCAAGGTTGTGGGTGTATGGAGGGTCAATCCCATTGAATATCAAAAACGCCTTCAACGATTTTTCAACAGACTGTTGGCAATGGTAAGACGCTATCTCGATCTGCCTCGGCCGAATGTCCTCAAAAAGATGCTTGGCGGCAATATAGTCATTCCTCGCAGTATCAAGCCATTCTGATATCAAATCTATCTCTTTCATAGAGAAGCACCCCTTCATTTGCAACTTTTCTTTCCAATGTCAAAAGCCCTTTCCTATTATCAAAACCTGCCGCAGACATTGCAAGAATATCGACAGGGAATGGCTTTTTAAGACCCACGAATGCCCGCCTTATCGTCACTTCCGCATCGTAGGGTCTAAGAGATTCATCAGACAAAACAACATAAAGGTCATAATCGCTATGCTCGCCCGGCACCCCATACGCATGTGAGCCAAACAAATATATACGTTCCGTCGGCACGACGTTCCGAATGATATCCGTCATCTCAAGTATGTCACCATTGACTGGCATACAACTGTCCTCCTGCTTTCATATTATATATACCAAATAATATTTAATCAAGACAGATCCAACGCGCCACCCTACAGCCCAAACACAACAAGAAAGGTTCTTTTTGTGTTCAAAACAGCCTCTGCTTTTACACAATCTGCCTTACTTTCCGCGCTTGCCCACCCATATAGCAAGTTTGGCCGCCCCGCAGATCAGCGCGAGAACCGCGCCGGATACCGCAACTATTATTACATCTGCGGCATACGCCCACGCCGCAGCGTAGGGCGTGTGCAGAAGCAGCGGGATAGACAGGAGCAATAAGGGGTATAGCAAATGCAGCGCAATGCTTTCGGCAAAAAGGCGAAGGGGGCGGCGGCCTGCCAGCTTGCTCTCCCATCGGCGCAGCCGCAACAATGGAACGATAGCAAGCAATAACGCAAGGCAAAAGAGCAGGTTGATAAGCAAATGATAAACGACATAATCGCTGCTGCCGACACCTGCCGGCTCCACCCCCATAAGGATATTGAGCACATCTATCGTGAGGGTTGTGGAAAGGCTGTTCGCAACAAAATAATCGTTCATATTATAGAGCGTCACTATGCCCAAGCCACTGTCCGGCAACAGGGCCATTATTGAAAAATAATTCTCCACCAAACCGGAATGGTAGAGCAGCCGTTCTTCATAGTCCGACGTTTCCTGCCAGCCCATAGCGTAGTGTTCGTTTGCGCCAGGTATCGGTACGCTGTCATAAAGGAGGGTGTTCACGCTTTGAGGCGACAATATGCCTTCGCCGCCGCGCAAAAGGGCTTGGAGATAGCGGCCAACGTCCGAGGCGCTGGAAATGATGTAACCCGTGGGAACGCTGACCCTGCTGTTTAAATCGCCGCTGACAGGATAGGGGAACTCCTTTTTAATTGGAAACCCGAAAAGGTTGCGGTGGCCGGCAGCCATGCCCTCAGCCTCGTTCAAGGATGTGTAAGTGTTGGTCATAGACAAAGGCGCAAAGACATTGGCACTCATATAATCACCATAAGACAGGCCTGTCACAACCTCTATCACCTCCCCCAGCAAAGTGTAATTCAGATTCGAGTAGCTATGCTCGCCGTAACTTTCGTTTACCGTTAAATCTTTCCGAACCTGGTATTGGCCGAAACCGCTGGTATGATTCAAAAGATGGCGGATAGTGACCTTGCTGTCCAAGTCTGTTTGAAGATAGCGTGAAACCGGGACGTCCAAATCAACCTTGCCTTGTTCCGACAATTGCATAATGGCAGCGGCGGTGAACGATTTGCTTGTCGAGCCGATGATAAAAGGCGTTTCCACGCTTTCGCAATCTCCGAAAGCCTTGTTGTAAAGGACGGAATCCGCATCCACTATGACAATGGACATGCCCGGCATGTGGGTGCTTGGGAAATTTTGTTCAAGATAAGCATCCACATCGGCGAGTTTGGGGGAAAGCTCTGCCATTTCTGCTGCGAAAGCTCCTGCCGGCAGACAAAGACAACAAGCAACAGCGATAAGGATAGAGAATAACTTTTTCATTTTAATAGCCTCCTGTTCAAATTATGTTATGCCGCACTTCTTTTGTGCTGACAGTAATAACATATTGAACCGGCGGGGGACTATGCAACCGACGAATCGTAGAATTGTGTAATCTAAAAGTAGAGAGCGGGCAATATGACGAAAAAACGCCTACCTCGCAGCCCTTTCTTTCGCTGACAGCTTCTTATACCGGATATAACATATAAGCAATGGCAAAAAACCGAATACAACGATGCACATAAGCCAAACCGTAAACAATCCCTTGAGCGTTTGCCCGATCGCTTCGCTGCCCATCTCTTTCGCATATAGCAGTGAAACAACAGCAGTTGCCACGACGAGTGCGGTTAGCACAATCTGTATGAGTATAATCACCTTGACAGGTTTGCTTTTGAAGAAATCGCCCGTCAGAAACCTATTTGGTGCTTCATTGAGATTCTCCAGCCCAATATCGGTTTCATTGCCGGACAGGATTTCCTCTACTGTAACCCCCAGAATATCCGCAAGCGACGGCAATATTGAGATGTCGGGATACCCTGACCCTCTTTCCCATTTGGATACCGCTTTATCCGTAATATCTAATTTTTCAGCCAATTCCTTTTGCGTCATGCCTTTAGATTTACGCAAACGGGAAATAAATTTTCCTACTTGTCGATTATCCATAATACTGCGCTCTCTCGCTTCCATCAAATTTGATTAGCACAAACCTTCTTTACCTAACGATGCTAATCCTATTATAAATCGAAGCCAAAGACAAATAAATAAGAGCAATCCGGCGGGTGTTTTTACGCAGTATCCGAAAGTTGTGTGGCTAGATAGCGTTCTCCTGAGTCAGGGAGCATCGTCACGATGGTTTTTCCGGCGCTTTCATTTCTCGCGGCGAGCTGTAGGGCGGCAAAGACCGCCGCCCCGGAGGATATGCCCGCCAACACGCCTTCTTCCCTGCCAAGCCTTTTGGCGGTGTCAAAAGCGTCATCGTTGGTCACGCAGATGACCTCGTCTATCACCGAGCGGTTGAGGATTTTCGGCACGAAGCCGGCGCCTATGCCCTGTATGCGGTGAGGCCCCGGCCTGCCGCCCGAAAGCACAGGAGAGGCGTCCGGCTCGACCGCGATGATTTTTACGGAGGGCTTGCGGGCTTTGAGGACCTCGCCGACCCCCGTTATCGTGCCGCCCGTTCCTACACCGGCCACAAAGATGTCCACTTCGCCGCCCGTGTCGTTCCATATCTCCTCCGCCGTGGTGACACGGTGTATCTGCGGGTTGGCGGGGTTCTCAAACTGCATGGGCATAAAGGCGCCAGGGGTTTTCGCCATAAGCTCCCGCGCCTTTTGTATGGAGCCTGCCATGCCCTCGCTGCCGGGCGTCAGCACCAAGTCCGCGCCGAGCATCTTCACTAGCTTGCGCCGCTCTATGGACATGGTTTCCGGCATGGTGAGCGTTAAGCGATAGCCGAGCGCCGAGCAAGCGAACGCCAGGCCTATGCCCGTGTTGCCGCTTGTAGGCTCTATCACCATGCCGCCAGGTTTCAGCCTGCCCTCTTGTATCGCGGCCTCTAGCATGGCTGCACCTATGCGGCATTTCACGCTGCCCGCAGGGTTGAACGACTCCAGTTTACCGAGCAGCGTGCCCGGCATACCCGCGCTGATTTTCGGCAACCGCACCAGGGGCGTCGCGCCGATGGCGTCGGTGATGCTGCCATATACTATTGAACGGAATTTGATTGCATTACTCATATCGAATACTCGCTTTCATGGTTGATATCATATTTGAACAATGATGTCATTCGCGACCTGAGCTCTGCGAGTTCGGGGTCGCTGCGGCGGCGTGGACGTGGCACGTCAATAATGAAACGGTTGCGAATCGAGCCAGGATTCGGCGAGAACACCACGACCTCGTCCGAGAGATACAAAGCCTCGTCGATGTCGTGGGTGACCAGAACGACGGTGATGCCTGTCTCGCCCCACAGACGCAGAAGGTCATCTTGCAGGCGCTCGCGCGTAAGGGCATCCACAGCGGCAAAGGGCTCGTCCATCAAAATGATTCGCGGCTCCACCGCAAGCGCACGGGCGAGCGCGAGCCGCTGTCTCATGCCGCCCGATAGCTGCGACGGGTATTTGCTCAGGGACTCGGCCAGACCCGCCTTTCTTAGATATACAACGGCCTTGTCCTCCCATTCGCGTCGCGGCACGCCACGCAATTTCAATGTAAAGGTCACGTTTTGCAGCGCCGTCATCCACGGGAATACGGCATAATCCTGAAAGATCATGGCTATATCGTGCTTCGGCCTGTTCCTGAACATGCTGTTTGCCAAGGGCGACAAAAATCTGTACTTGCGGCGGTAAGCCTCCATCTCCTTGCGCGTGGACGGCAGGGGCTCAAGCACTTGCTTACCGTCTATGTATACCCCGCCCTCGGTGGGAGCCTGCAAGCCACCCAATATTTCCAAAAAAGTGGACTTCCCGCAGCCGGATGGTCCAAGCAGGCTCACTATTTTGCCGTCCTCGACGGTGAGCGATACCGAAAGCACAGCCGTGATGCCGTCAGCGGTGCGGTCCTCGTTTATTATTGAAAAAAACTTAGTAACATTGCGGGCCTCAATCATCTATCTGCCCACCTTCCACACAGCCAACCGCAACTCCACGGATTTCAATATCTCAATCATAAGCCAACCGATTATGCCCAAAGTGACCATGCAGACGACCATTTTGGGTATCTGGAAATAGTCCTTGGCCTCGTTGAGGACGTAGCCGATCCCCGTCCGCCCGCCGTACATCTCGGCGATGACCAACATGACAAGCCCTATTGCCACGCCGGTTTTCACGCTCATAATAATGGCGCCGAGCGCGTGCCAGAAATACACGCGAGTGATAAGCGTAAACTCGCTTGCGCCGAAAACGCGCGCACTGGCAAGGTAGCGCGGCTCGGTATCCTTGACCGCCTGGTAGGTGTTGAACAATATCGGGTAGAACGCGCCCAGGAATATCAGGAAAACCTGCATTGGTAGCCCTATCCCGAAAAGTATTATGGTAATCGGGACCCACGCCGGCGGGGGTATCGGGGAGAGAAGCTGAAACAATGGGAGTAGCCGCTTTCTCACGGCGATGTTCCACCCCATCAGCACCCCTATGGGTATAGCGGTAACGATGGCCAGGCCTAGCCCCAACAAGAATTTGGCCATGCTGCTTCCCACGTCCACCAAAAATCCTTGATTGGCGAACATATCCCAAAAGGTCACGGCGACGTCGCTCAGCGCGGGGATAAGCGTGCGCGGCACCACGCCGAGGCGCGGCAGCACTTCCCAAAGCGCAAGCAAAGGGATAAGGACTGCGAGAAACTCAGGCGTGACTATCGAGGTCCTATTTACCATGTAATCCCCTTGAACTCTTGCGCGAACATGCTGTCGCCTGGGTTCTCTTTGATGTTGTCCAGCGCGATAAGCTCGTCTGCCAAGGCGAACAGGCCTTCCGTTTCAAGAGGGATCCCGAAATGCAGCCTGTGGTTACCGTAGATGATGGCGTCCTCTGGCGCACCCGTGTAGGCGACGGCAATCTGCACGATCTCAGGTGCCGTGGGGTCTGCAAGGATGATAGCGTTGGCCTCGTCTATGGCTTTGATAAAATCCTTGAGCTGCTCGGCGTTGGCGGCCAAGATGCTGTCGCTCGCGTTGATGGTGCGGCACGGTATGTTCTCCGACACCTCGCGGAAAAGCACCTTATACCCCGCAAGCTCGGCGATACTGGCCTGTGGTTCTTCGAGTATCGCGCCGTCCACCGCATTCGCTTCCAAGGCGGTGATGGCAGCGCCGCCCGCCAGTCGGTCGAGAAAGAACTCAGCACCCGCATCTCTGGCGGCCGAGGTCAGCGAAATGACCGCTTCGCAAGTGGGGGATATGCCTGCAATCCTCTTGCCCTGCAGGTCGGCAAGCGTGGTAATCGGGGAGTCCGGCGGCACTAGCAATACGCTCGTGCAAGGCTTCTTCACCTGCGCTATGGATTTGAGCGGCGCGCCGTTTGCGATGGCGGCGATGGCAACGGTCGGGCAGGTCCAAAAGACGTCTGCGCCGCCGGAGACCACTAAGTCACGCGAGGCCGCATTGTCGTCTGTCGCCACAATCTCGACATCGAGGCCGTAATTGTCGAACAGCCCTAGCTCCTTGGCGACGTAGAGGTTTAGGTGGTGGGTAGTCTTTGCGTCCGCCACGGTGATTTTCGTGGAGATCTGCGTGTCTGTGGCGACGGGCGCGGACGAGGCGGGGTCAGGCGCGGGCGCGGAATCGGACGGAGCGGGCGCAGCGGGCGTAGACCCGGTCGTGCAGCCCGCCAAAAGGCCTAGCGTCAGCGCAAGCGCGACTATTACTGCTACAAAGTGCTTTGATTGTTTGGACATGATGTGTGTACCTCCTTATTATGTGATAATACATATATGTTTAGTGTGGATTTGATTATACGCACACTATTTATATATGTCAAGTATGTTTTTGAGAAATAATATGCTTTTGTGCCGACCCATAGCAATCCGCTTACGCCGACGCATTTGACACTTGCCGTATTTCCACTATAATATACACAATACCTATATGTGAAATATGCCTAAACTCATGCCAATTATTTACGAGGAGGAGAGTTATGAAACCCGAAACAGCCTGCATCCATGCCGCGAGGGACACATCCCATTCCACCGGCGCGGTTGTGGCCCCGATTTACCAGTCCGCTACCTTTGCCCACCTCGGCTTCGGCAAGAGCACGGGCTACGACTACTCGCGGGACAAAAACCCTACCACAGAGCATGTCGAAAAACTTGTCGCCGCGCTTGAGGGAGGCACAGGCGCAACGGCGTTCGCGAGCGGAATGGCGGCCATCTCCACGCTTATGGAATTGTTTGCGCCTGGCGATGAAATCATAGCCACCGACGATTTGTACGGGGGCTCCATACGGCTTTTCGACAGGATATCCGCGAAAAACGGCATCAAGACGCACTATGTAGACACGTCAGACCTAGAGGCGGTCAAGGCGTCCATAACCGAAAACACGCAGGCGATATTTATCGAGACGCCCACAAACCCCATGATGAAAGTGACCGACATCGCAGGCATAAAAGATATTGTCGGCGCGTGCAAAATCCTGTTGATTGTGGACAACACATTTTTGACGCCGTACTTTTTCAGCCCCATAGCCCTCGGCGCAGACATCGTCGTACACAGCGGCACAAAATACCTGTCCGGCCACAACGACACGCTTGCAGGGTTCCTCGTCTCAAAGACAGCGGAAACGGCCGAAAAGCTCAATTTCCTGAAAAAGACCTTGGGCGGAGTGCTGTCGCCCTTCGACGCCTTCCTCGTTACACGCGGCATCAAGACCCTTGCCGTCCGCATGGAAAAATCGCAGCAAAACGCCATGGAAGTGGCCGCGTGGCTGAAAACCCACCCAAAAATCACGGCGGTATACTATGCCGGCCTGCCGGATCACCCCGCCTATGAGCTGTCAAAGCGCCAGGCGCGGGGCTTCGGCGCCATGATAAGCTTTCGGGTCGGCAGCGAGGAAGCCGCCCAAGACATCCTCAACCGCACAGAGCTTATCTTGTTCGCCGAGAGCCTTGGCGGGGTGGAGACGCTTATCACCCACCCGCTCACGCAGACGCACACTGAAGTCCCTGAGCCACAGCGGGCGGCGCGCGGCATAGACGGCAGCCTGCTCCGGCTGTCGGTCGGCATCGAAGCGGCAGAAGATATCATCAGCGACTTGGAAAAGGCCATGGGGTAATGGCACAATGGGGTTTATCGTCCCGACAATCCGTGTATAATATACTCATGAAATACGACTTTGACACGATAATAGACCGCCGCGGCACAGACTCCCTGAAGTATGACTTTGCCCGCGAGCGGGGAAAGCCCCAGGACGTTCTGCCAATGTGGGTCGCCGATATGGACTTCCCTGCGCCGCAGGAAATCCTCGATGATATCCGTCAGGCCGCAGACCGCAGGGTATTCGGCTACACAGAGCCCAAGGACGGGTACTACGAAGCCGTCGCAAACTGGTTTGGCTCACGGCATGGCTATAATGTGACGCCACACGAAACAATCAAAACCCCTGGAGTGGTGTTCGCCTTGGCGCACGCCGTCCGCGCCTTCACCGAGCCAGGCGAATCGGTGATGGTGCAAACCCCGGTATACTACCCCTTCTTCGACGTTATCCGCGACAACGGCAGAACGCTCGTCGCCAACCCGCTCGTATACAATAACGGCAAATACTCCATTGACTTTGCGGACTTCGAGAAAAAAATCGTAGAGCATAATGTAAAACTCTTTATCCTGTGCAGCCCCCACAACCCTGTAGGCAGGGTATGGACGCGCGAGGAGCTTTCCGCAATGAACGACATTTGCGTGAAGCACGACGTAATCATCATATCCGACGAGATACATTGCGATTTTATCTGGCCGGGCCATAAGCACATCTGCTTCAGGCTACTGAACGAAAACGCCATTGTCGCCACCGCCCCAAGCAAGACATTCAACCTCGCAGGCTTGCAGACATCCAACATTTTTGTCAAAAACGAGGACTTGCGAAGGAAGCTAAAAACCGAAATCGTCCGCAGCGGATACCACCAATTGAACGTGTTCGGCCTCGCCGCCTGCCAAAGCGCCTACGCAAAAGGCGCTGCGTGGCTCGATGAATTAAAGGAATACCTTCTAGAAAACATCCGCACCGCACGGGAGTTTCTGGCGAAACGGCTTCCGAAAATCAAGCTTGTGGAGCCCGAAAGCACCTACCTTCTCTGGCTTGATTTTTCAGACTACGAGCTTTCGCAAAGCGAGCTTGACCGTCGGCTGACAGAGGGTGCAAAACTATGGCTGAGCAGCGGGACGATATTCGGGGCGGAGGGCGAAGGCTTTCAGCGCGTCAATATCGCCTGCCCGAAAGCGACCTTGGTGGAAGCATTGGGCAGACTTGAAAAAGAGTTTGGCTTGAAAGCATAGCAGACATATAGCATAATAGTGTTATGGGCTGTTTGTGGAAACAGGGGTGAATAAAGATGAAGATTTCTACAAAAGGAAGATATGCGCTGCGGTTTATGCTCGACCTGGCGGAGAACAAGGACAAAGGGTTTGTTTCGTTGAAGGAGATAGCCGTAAGGCAGGACATATCGAAGCAATACTTGGAGCATATCGTTTCATTGCTCAACACTTCAAACATGCTTCGCACCAACCGTGGCAAGCAAGGCGGGTATATGCTCGCCCGGCCTCCTGCCGAATACACCGTCGGCCAGATACTGCGAATCACGGAGAGCAGCCTTGTGCCGGTGGCCTGCCTTGAGGATGACGTAAACCAATGCAAGCGGGCCGAATCCTGCAAGACCCTCCACATGTGGAGTGGTTTCTATAAATTGATCAATGAATATTTTGACGGCATCACCTTACAGGACATCCTGGACCAACATAGCGCCCACGGCGCCGACAACTACGTGATTTAACTAGCAGCACGAGCCGGCTCCGGCGGCTTCGCACACGCCGTCACCGGCTCCAGCCCCATCGCCGCAGCCCCCAAACGCCCCATAATGCACCGAGCGGTCCCCCATCACCGTAAACGCCCTGCTGTAGCGGGTGTTCGACAGCATAGATGCCGTATTGCCGCATACGAGCATCGGCTTGTTCGTGAAAAACCTGTGATGGTCATCAAGGTCAAAGAAATGCGGTTGCCCCTCAATGCTGCCGTCATACCATGCGACTTGCCCATAGTCCTCGCAGATATCCTCCAGGCCATCGAGCTTGAACGCCCTTACCGTCCGCGATGAAAACGCCGCAAAGCCGAGTTTTTCCTCTATTTCCTCATTGCCGATATCGAGCGGGCGTATGCTCGTATAGCGAAAATCGGCCCACCCCGCTTTCGCCATAAGCCTGCGAAAATCTTCAGTATACATGGCACCGCTAAGGCACTCCCCGCGCAGCACAGGGTCGGACGCCAGGGCTTCAGGGATACGCCTGTCCGCAAAAACATCAGAGAAAAACAACTCACCGCCCGGCTTCAAGACGCGATATATTTCCGCAAACACCAATTCCTTGGCGGGCGAAAGGTTTATGACGCAGTTCGAGATGACCACATCGACGCTGCCGTCCTCAATGCCAAGAGATTTCAGATCCTCGATATAGCCCTGCAAAAACTTCACGTTTGAGGCCTTAAAGCCAAAACGCTCGCGCTGCCCTTCCTGATGCTTCATAGCAGTTTCGATCTGCTCCGCCGTCATATCGACGCCGATCGCACAACCCGATTCACCCGCCAGCTTTGAAGCGATATATACGTCCCGTCCTGTGCCACAGCCCGGGTCAAGCACCGTCATCCCCTGCAAAAGCGGCGGCAAAGGCGACCCGCAGCCGTAAAACCTCTCGTGGATTTCATCCGCTATCAACGGCAGAATGCCCCTAATTTCCGCAGGCGGCCTGTCCGACGCGCAACACGCGCCAGTCTTTAGGTCGGCCTTGCTCCTAAGCCGCTTCCCGTAATATTCCCTCACCTGCTCGATTACCTTGTCCATAATGCCGACACCTTCCCCTTTCCCGTACTATTCTCGTATTATTCTCGCACTATTCTCACATTATATTCAGAAAGCTGGCCCATCTCCGCTATGACCTCATTCATGCTTCCCGTGCGATACCCAAGCAAATCCGACGCCACATACGCGAACCCTATCCGCCTGAACTCGTCGTATATCCTTTCACGCAGCCCCTCATCCTCAAGCAGCCGGAAGCCGTCCCTGTCGGCCTCGATCCTCGCGAGGTCGCCGTGGTAGCGCACCCTGACCTGCCGAAACCCCGCATCTATCAAAAATTGCTCCGCCCTGTCTATCATGGCAAGCCGCTCGGCGGTGATGCTCTCCCCGTACGGGAAGCGGGAGGACAGGCAGGCGAAAGATTGCTTGTCCCAGGTGGGCAGCCCCATCCCCTTTGACAAGTCCCTTATTTCGCCCTTTGTCAGCTTCGCATGGCGCAGCGGGCTCTTTACGCCCTGCTCCTTAACGGCGATATGCCCCGGCCGGTAGTCGCTTTCGTCGTCCATATTCGACCCCTCCGCCACATGCTCGATACCTTGCTCGTGCGCGACCGCCCATATCTTGTTGAATAATTCGTTTTTGCATAAATAGCAGCGGTTTGTTGGGTTTTCCGAGAATCCGTCGATACCCAGTTCCTCCGAGTCGCAGATAAAGTGGCGTATCCCCTGCTTTTTGCAGAAGTCGACAGCCTCGTTCAGCTCGCGTTCGGGGTATGAACACGAACGTGCAGTGACGGCGATAACATTGTCGCCCAAAACCTCATGTGCCGTCTTGAGCAGGAATGTCGAGTCCACGCCCCCCGAAAACGCAACCGCAATACTGCCAAGCCCGCGAAGATACTCCTTTAATTGTTCGTGTTTTTTATGTAGTTCCAACAATCGTCCCTCCACCGACCACCATATCGCCGTCATACAGCACCACCGCCTGCCCCTTGGCTATCGCCCTTTGTGGCTGGTCAAACTCGATGCGGACCGTGCCGTCCGAGCCCTGCTCAGCCGTCGCCCATTGCTCTTTCTGGTTGTATCTTATCTTCGCCTTGACGCGGATAGTATCCTCTGCTTTTTCACAAGCTATCCAGTTGAAATCCCCCGCCTCAAGCGACTTGGAAAACAACTCGCTGTCGGCACAGAGCGTCACTGTATTGTCCTCCGCGTTTTTCGAGCATACGTACATCGGCTCTTTCAAGGCGAGCCCCAGCCCTTTCCGCTGCCCTATCGTATACCGAATCAGCCCTTTGTGGCGGCCAAGCACATTTCCATCCATATCGACAAAATCCCCATCCGCATATGTATTCCCTGTATATTGCTCGATAAACTTCGCATAGCCGCCGTCCTGCACAAAGCAGATGTCCTGACTCTCCTGCTTCTTCGCGTTTGCGAACCCCAACTTTTCCGCGATGCCACGCACCTCGCTTTTACAAAGTCCGCCGAGTGGAAACATGGTGTGCGCAAGCTGCTCCTGCGTCATCGCATAAAGCACATAGCTCTGGTCTTTCACCTCGTCCATCGCCTTTTTGAGAACATAACGCCCCGAAGCGGCATCGCTCTCGATCCGCGCATAGTGCCCGGTCACCAAATAATCCATGCCAAGCTGCCTTGCCCTCAAAAACAATCTCTCAAATTTCATATAACGGTTGCAGTCGATGCAGGGATTCGGCGTCGCGCCGTCTTGGTATGCCTCAATAAACCGGCCTATCACCCGCTCCCTGAAGTCATCGGTGAAATTGTGCAAAAAAAACGGGATGCCCAAAGACTCTGCCACGCTGCGTGCGTCATCCGCATCCTCAAGCGTGCAGCACGCCCTCTCCCTGCCTGCCCCGATATCCTCATTGTCGAACAGCTTCATCATGGCGCCGGCGCACTCGAAGCCCTGCTCCCGGGCAAGATACGCCGCCACGGAGCTGTCAATGCCGCCACTCATCGCAATCATCGCTTTTTTATTCATATGCTTGATTCAATCACGGTACGGCAATAAAGCCATATCCTTCTCCCATTCGTCCGGCTTGAACCCCACCCACACGCGGTTTTCGCCCACGAGCAGAGGCCGCTTCACAAGCATGCCGTCCGTCGCAAGCAGCCTCAAGCATTCGTCCTCACCCATGGTCGCAAGTTTCTCTTTCATATTCAGCGACTTATAGAGCATGCCACTCGTGTTGAAAAACCTCCTGACAGGCAATCCGCTCATGCCAAGCCAACGCTTCAACTCGTCATACGTCGGGTTGTCCGCCTTTATATCGCGCGCCTCATACGCCGCGCCCAGCCCGTCCAGCAAAGCCCTCGCCCTCTGGCAAGTCGTACATTTCGGATAGCAAACGAACGTCAGCATAGCGCACCTCCATATCATCACATTATCACTACACGTAATGTATCACAAAGCGAACACACTAAGCCAGCACATTTTACGCCCGTTTACGCCCGTTTACACCCGCATTTCCTATCAATCTTTCCCCGCCTTGAAATTGTATATGGGCTTGATGACCGCCGCAATCTCCGCCGTATCGCCAATATTTGCCGTTATTTCCTCCATCGGCTTGTATGCGAAAGGGGCCTCGTCAAGAGTGGCCTTGTTTATAGTGGACGAATACACGCCCTTCATCGACTTTTCAAACTGCGGCAAAGTGATGCTCTCTTTGGCGGCGGAGCGGCTCATAATGCGTCCTGCCCCATGAGGGGCCGAAAAATTCCAGTCTGGATTGCCCTTGCCGATGCAAATCAGGCTTCCGTCACGCATATTCATCGGAATAAGCACCTTTTCGCCGGCTTTGGCGGAAATCGCGCCCTTCCGCAAAATCATCGTGTCCATGTCTATATAATTGTGAACGGTGGCAAATTGCTCGGCTATCTTGAGCTTGATGCGTTTTTCTATCTCACGCACAATAGCCTTGCGGTTCAGGTCGGCGTAATCCTGCATTATCCCCATGTCGTGGATATAATCCTCCATCGGCTCGCCCTCCAAATACGCCAATGCCCTGTCTGCACCCTTTCCCTTGCGTCCCAAACCGTCAGCAGCGAGGTTTTGGTAATATTCGCACACCTGCTTGCCGAGGTTTCGGCTACCTGAGTGGACAACCAAGTAAAGCTCCCCGTCATCACTCTCCTTGCCGACCTCGATAAAGTGATTGCCACCGCCAAGTGTGCCGACGGAGAGTGCTGCACGCTTCAAGTCGACGTGTTTGGCGCAACGCAGAGCCGTCAGGTCTATTTCGTCTGCGAAATGGTGAGGCTCCCGCCGTGTGGCAAACCCAGAGGGTATGTATTCGTGAATCGCTTTGTCCAATTGCTGCAATTCAATCCGCTTGTCTTTCAGCAGCACGGTCTCCATGCCGCAGCCGATATCCACGCCCACAAGATTGGGCACGACCTTGTCCGTAATCGTCATGGTGGTGCCGATAGTGCAGCCCATCCCCGCATGAACATCCGGCATGACACGGATTTTGCTGCCAGACACAAATTCCTGCTCAAGCAGATGCTGTATCTGCTGAACGGCGGACGGCTCGGCATTGTCGGTGAATATTTTCGCGGTATTGTAATTTCCTTTAAGCTCAATCATGGCTGTTCCCACTTTTTCACGGCCGCGTCGTTGACAATAAACATTCCATCACCAAACATGCCCGCGGAAAACGAACCCTCCGAAAAACCAATGTGCAAAATATGCACATTCGTTTTGTTGCCCACTGGCGGAACTGCGTGCCCCGCAAGGACTTCACCCGATAGCCAACCGAAATTACCACGTCCAAATTGTAGTAATCCACCTGATACGTTTTACCGTCAGCGGCAGTTGTTGCAAAATTTGCAACAACTGATTCCCTATCAAGCTCCCCCTCCTCAAACACATTCCTTATATGCCGCGAAATCGTCGATTTGTCGCGCTCAAACAAACCCGCCATCTGGTCGAGCGACAGCCACGCCGTGTCCTCGTCAAAGCGCACATCCACCGAAACCCGCTTGTCATCAGTCCTGAATATAATGATTTGGCTTTGCTTTTCATTCACACCCATAATAATCGCATTATACCGCAAACTTACGTTCGCACGCAAGGAGAATCTATGCTTTCGGTGCTTTTTATGATTTGGATTTGTGAGGGGAGGTCTCCCCTTACGCGCCGGCCCGCTTCGCGGTACGTCGCTATCCCCTCTTTCGCTGCGCTACTCCGCCGACCCAGCCCGACAAACCCTTTTGATGACACATGCCAACGCAAAATACCAAGGGTACTAGCCGAGATTGCCGTTTGAATAGAAGGAGGAATCTACACATGCAAAAGTGCCCATTTTTCTCGATTGCCACACCCACGCTCGTCCTTACCACCATAACACTCATACTTTTTTGCCTACTATGTATGTGCTTACCTAATATGGCTCTTACCGCCATTGATATCTTTGTAGAGTGCGTCAGCCCACTCACCGACATGGTAGCCATACTCCGCCATGAGTGCAAACACCGAACATCGTACCGTGCTTAGCCCTCAGTTGTACCCATGGCAACTTTATCATATCACAAACCTACGTTCGCACGCAAGAAAAACCTATAATTAACGCGAACTATACGCGCTTACAGTTGTCAAGGAATACTTGACAACTGTTGCTGAAGGAAAACATTACAGCATCAAACATTACAATGCTAAATTTGTCACTAAAAGCCTAAAACCGCAAGCCCGCTGACGTACTTAAAATGACTGTCCAATGTGACCAACGCCAACCCATGCTTTTTGGCTGTCGCTGCAATCCACAAATCGTTCTCGGGGATATTGCGCCCCTCTTTTGCAAGCTGGTCTTTTATTTGCCCATAGACTTCCGCAGTTTCAATATCTATCGGAAGAACCTCCAAGCTCTCCGTTTTCTCGCGAACCAATTGTCTGTTCTGCTCTGCCTTAACAGACTTGTTTGCACCATAAAGCAACTCGCCGATCACAACAGCCGAAGTAAACACATCAGTCCCAAGGCTGTTCAAAAACCCAATCGCTTCGGGGTCTCCACGCAGCACCTTTACTATGACATTAGTATCAAGCAGATTACCACTCACCAACATCCACCCTCTCAGTATCCTTTAGAGCGTCAATGAAATCGTGGTATTCTTCCTCGGACAAAATGCCCGCAAGTGAGAGCAGCGTCTCTTTCGTCTTGTTCTTCCTCGCCTCGTCGAGTATCGTAACAATGGCAGACTGGTTCTTCCGAGCCAATACCGCCCCTGTCGGAACAAAGACACGCCCATCATAATATGCTCTTACAGCTTCCATACATTTCGCTCCCTTCAGTATTTCTATCGTAAGTATACATACTTCGGCGGGAAAATGCCACTTATGTCGCCATCAAAAGCGACCATTGACTTTAAAACTCGGCTACTCCAATCAAGCTAAGAATCAGACTTCGGCATCGCAATCATTAGACTTTAACGAACAAACAACTGTACCTTTTGTCGACTCAGACACTCTTACGAATTTATCAAATGAACCGATAAATCTTTTTTGCTGTTCTTTAATGGTTTTGGCATGCAGAGCTAAATCCTCTAGTTGACCTCCCCCCCAAGATTCATACCACTTTTTAAGATAGGATATGATAGTCGTAACCAGTTTTAAAAAGGAGGAAGCAGAATGCCAAAGAGGAACTATACGCCGGAGCAGATCATCGTGATCTTGAGGAAGGTCGAAGTGCTTTGCGGCCAAGGGATGACCGTTGAGGAAGCGGTAAGGGCCCAAGGGATAACGGAGAACACGTACTACAAATGGCGCAAGCAGTACAGCGGCATGGATGTCAACGCGGCGGCGCGGCTCAAGGAGCTGGAGAAGGAGAACGGCAGGCTCAAGAAGATAGTCGCCGACCTGGCCTTGGACAACGAGATGCTCAAGGACATCGCATCAAAAAACTTCTGAGCCCGGTCAAGCGGCAGATGGGCGTCGACTATCTGAAGGAGACGTTTCAGGTGTCGGAGCGCAGGGCTTGCCGGGCGATAGACGTCAACAGGAGCACATACAGATACGAGCCCGCAAAGAGACCGGACGAGGACGACATGCGCAGCCTTGTCATATACATGGCATCGAACTTCGGAAGGGCCGGGTATATGACGGTGACGAACATGCTCAGGAACCAGGGGGTTTTGGTGAACCATAAAAGAGTGGAGCGTATATGGCGCGAGGAGGGTCTGAAGCTGCCTGCGAAGCAGCCCAAAAGACGCAGGGTATTTCTGAACGACGGCAGTTGCGTAAGGCTGAGGGCGGAGCGCAAGAACCATGTATGGAGCTATGATTTTATTGAGGACAGGACGATGGACGGCCGCAGGGTGCGGTGGCTGAACATCATAGACGAGCACACGCACGAGTGCCTCGCAAGCATCCCGCGGAGGTCATGGCGCGGAAGCCATGTCATAGGAGCGCTGTCCGACATCATGCTGCTTCGCGGTGCGCCTGAATACATCCGGAGCGACAACGGCCCGGAGTTCATATCCAAGAAACTGCGGGAATGGCTTTCTGACATAGGCGTCATCACGACGTACATAGAGCCGGGCAGCCCATGGGAGAACGGCTATATTGAGAGCTTCAATTCAAGGATGCGCGACGGCTTCCTGAACGGCGAGCTGTTCGGAAACCTACACGAGGCCAAGGCGCTTACGGACAGATGGGTCAGGTATTACAACACGGTGCGGCCGCATTCCTCGCTCGGCGGCAGGACGCCGGCGCCGCAGAGCTATACCTTCGACGACATGGAGATGACAGAAACCATGCGCCAATCGCTCTGGAATGTTATACTTGTGTCGGAAGGGAAGAAAGCGAGAATGGCGGCTTGAAAATGCACAGGGGCAACAGTAGAAAGTGGACTAAGAATCGGGGGCATGTCACGTGCGGGTGAACATTAGGTAGAAATAACTGAAATTATTTCTTCAACTTACAATCCATAAAGCTTCGAGTACTTGTCCTTTAGGTAGTCCGTGTAATACTTCGCATTGAGCCCTTCGTCGGTTATCTGTGCCAGCACCTGCGACGGTTCGAGCAAGGCTCCGTGCCGGTGAATCTTTTCTGTGAGCCAGCCGTTTATCGTCGCGAAATCCAGCGCGCTTATGGTCGCGTCCAGGTCGAAATCCTTTCTCATGGCATCCTGTATCTGCGCCGCGTAAGCGTTCCCTAGGGCGTATGTGGGGAAATAGCCGAACTCCCCGTATGACCAATGCACGTCCTGCAATATGCCCTCGGCGTAGCTGCCTGGCGTCAAGCCAAGGTACTCGTGCATTTTCTCGTCCCACAAGGCCGGCAGATCCTCCGCCGTGAGCTGCGGGTCGTTGAATATCATCTTTTCGATCTCGTACCTTACCATTATATGAAGCGAGTATGTGAGTTCGTCCGCCGTGATGCGGATAAGCGACGGCGCGACAGCGTTCACGGCCTCGTACATCTCTCGGACGGAGATGTCGTCGTAATGCCCCTCCGTCACGCTAAGGAACTCATCGTATATCCCTTCCCAAAACTCGTAGCTTCTCCCTATCGTGTTCTCCAGAAGCCTCGACTGCGACTCGGAGATGCCCATCGAGGCGGCAGTGTCAAGTATGGTGCCCTCCAACTCGGCACCCACGTTCTGGGAATAGATAGCGTGGCCGCTTTCGTGCATTGTGGCGTAAAACGAGGTGAAAAAGTCGTCCTCGGAATAGTTCACCGTTATCCTCACGTCGCTCTGCCCGAAGCTCATCGAGAACGGGTGCGTCACCTCGCCGACAGACCCTCTGTCCAAATCGTAGCCCACCGTGTCCATTATCAACGCCGACACGTTCCTTTGGACGGGGATGGGTATGCTCCGGTCGAGGAAGTCCGCGTGCGCGGGCGGTCCCCCTTTGGCTTCCGTGATGCCATGCAGAAGCGGCACGATCTCGGCTCGCAGCTCGTCGAAAAACGCGTCCATCATCTCGACGGTCATGCCTGGCTCGTAGTCGTCAAGCATGGCGTCATACGGGTTGTCGTAAACCATGCCCGCCTGCGCCCTATAGTCGACCACCCCCCGCTGATAGTCCATGGTCTTCTGCAGATAAGGGGCGAATATGCTGTAATCGTCCTTTTCGCGGGCTTCCTCCCACTTGGAATATGAACTGGTCGTAAGCTCCGTGAAAGCCTTGTATTCGTCTGCGGGTATAGCCATCTGCTTGTCGTAACCGCTCTTTGCCATGCGGTAAATTCCAAGCGTGATGTCGTCGGCCTCGCCGCGGTCCATCGCCGCTTCCACGGTCTTGAAAAAGTTCAGCATCTCGTCGGAAACGCTCATGGCGAACCTCTCGGCCGAAAGCGTCGCCATAGTGCTTGCCCTCGACTCCATCGCGCCGGGCGGCATACCGCCTGTTTCGATGTCCCAGGAAAACATCGACATCGCTTGGTCAAGGGCGATAAGCTTGTCGAAGAAAGCGTCGAAGTCGCTCAGCTCGTAGGTCCGGTCGGAATCGGCCGGTGCGTCATAAGCCTGCTCGGCATCGACCGGTGCGTCATGGGCCTGACTGGAATCGGCCGGTGCGCCGCACCCCGCCATCACTACGCATAGCAAAAGCGCAAGAACCAAAACAGCTAGGATTTTTTTCATAGAATTACCTCCTTACGGTAGGTTCGTCGCGTCGAGGATGTCCGCGATCAGGTTCTCGGCGCTGATGTCCTCGGCCTCGGCCTCATACGACAACAGGACGCGGTGGCGAAGCACGTCGTACACTATGGCCTTTACGTCATCGGGCGTCACGTACTCCCGCCCCTCGATAAAGGCCCTGCACTTCGACGCCTTTATCAGGCTGATGGACGCCCTGGGCGAGGCACCGTAAGCGATGTATGGCGAGGGTTCCCTGGTCTTCAGCACGATGTCAAGCACGTAGCCCTCAATCTTTTCGTCAAGGTATACGTTGTCCACTTCTTTTCGCATACGGAAGATGTCCTCCCGGCTGACGGCTGCGGAGGCTTCGGGTTCGTCGGCAGTGTCCTTTGTGTAACGCCGGACTACCTCAAGCTCCTCCTCCCGACTGGGGTATGGTATTTTCAGCTTCAGCATAAATCTGTCCTGCTGCGCCTCTGGCAGCGGGTAGGTGCCCTGCTGCTCTAGCGGGTTTTGCGTGGCTATCACGAGGAAGGGCATATCGAGCGGGTATGTGGTCTCGCCGATGGTCACCTGCTTTTCCTGCATGGCTTCAAGCAGGGCTGACTGCACTTTTGCGGGCGATCTGTTTATCTCGTCTGCGAGGATAAAGTTGCTGAAAATCGGCCCCTTCTTGATAATGAACTCGCCCGTTTTCTGGTTGTATATCTCCGTGCCCAAGATGTCGGCGGGCAGCAGGTCGGGGGTGAACTGTATCCTTTTGAAATCCACGCCTACGACTTTCGCCACCGTGTTTGCGGTCAACGACTTCGCGAGCCCTGGCACGCCCTCAAGCAATATATGTCCCCCCGCCAACAGTCCGATAAGAATCCTGTCGACCATATAGTCCTGGCCGACTATCACTTTGCCGATCTCCTGCTTGAGCGCCGTTATCTTTGGGTTCTGCTTATGCGTAACTGCTTCGTTCTGTTCGGGCTCTGCAACCAAGCTGTTCTGTTCGGGCTCTGCTGTTTCTTCGTTCTGCGACTGAACAATGTTCTCGTCCATGCTTGCGACCTCCCCGGCTATTATGCGGTTCCAATTACTACGACTTCAATCATTATACAACAATAGTATTCTATCAGGATATTTGCCAAACCTTAAATATTTCTGAAATTCGCGGTCGTGGTATAATAACGGGCATGGAGCGGAACATGATAACGGACACGGCGTTGGTTTTTGAAGGGGGAGGGATGCGCGCGGGCTACACGGCCGGCGTGGTGGCGACGTTGCTCGAAGAGGGGATGGAATTTGCGGACGTCTACGGCATTTCCGCGGGTGCTATTCACGCGGCCAACTATATAGCGAGGGACGCATGGCGGGCGAGGTCATCCTTTATGGAATTTATGGCGGCGCCGGGCGTGTCGGGCTGGGGCGGGTTCTTTCGCGGGCGCGGATATTTCAATGCGGAGTACATATATATGAAGGCATGTATGCCCGATGAGCCCCTGCCGTACAATTTTCCTGCGTTTTTGGAAAACCCCGCGCGGATGCATATAGAGGCGTACGAACGCGATACGGGCAAGACCGTCTGTTGGGGCAAGGATGATATGCCGACCATGATGGACTTGATGAGGCGCGTGCGCGCGAGTACGACGATGCCGTTTTTTATGGTTCCGGCGGAAGTGGATGGGCAAGTCTATTTCGACGGCGGCCTCGGCGACAGTTGGGGGATACCTTTGGAGCAGGCGAAGCGTGACGGCTACAAAAAGTTTTTCGTCGTACGCACGCAATTGCGGGAATATCGCAAGCCCCCCGAAAAATATCCTCTCATCGCAAAGGCGATATGTGGCGGCCATAGTGGAGTGTCAAAGCGTATGCTTGACAGGCACGAGGGCTACAATGCGATCCTTGATGAAATCGATGCGCTTGAGGCAAGCGGCGATGCGTATGTGTTCTGCCCGCACACCATGCTCGTGAAAAACACGACACTCGACCAAGGGTTGCTCGGCGAGAGTTATCGGTTGGGTTACGAACACGCACGCAGCGAACTCCACGCATGGCGCGATTTTCTCTAGGCGCGATTTAGTTACGATATTATTATGCAATTAAGGTACGATTTTGCCCAAGCCGCCCTCTTTGAGCGAATTATGTGGTAAAATTACAAGTTGTGTCTGGGTGGATAGGCCGCCTGGATATTTGGAAAGGAGTTTTGTGCAATGGCTAGATTTTTCACTTCGGAATCCGTTACGGAAGGGCACCCGGACAAGCTTTGCGACCAGGTCTCGGATGCGATACTCGATGCTCTGATTGAGCAAGACCCGATGAGCCGCTCGGCCGTCGAGTCGGTCACAACGACGGGCTTGGTAATGGTCGTCGGTGAGGTCACGAGCAAGGCGTATGTCGATATTTCTTCGATAATAAGGGGCGTTGTGAGGGACATCGGATACACGAAAAGCGAGTACGGCTTTGATGCCGACACCTGCGCTGTGCTTACCACGATAGACGAGCAGAGCACGGACATCGCGATGGGCGTGGACGATGCGTTCGAGGAGCGAGGGGGCGGCGCAAAATCCGATGATGTCGCCGCAACGGGCGCGGGCGACCAAGGCATCATGTTCGGCTTTGCCTGCAAGGAGACGGAGAGCCTTATGCCGCTTCCCATCACCTTGGCGCATGACCTCACGAAAGAATTGGCGGCCGTCCGCAAGGCCGGCGGGATAGAGTATCTTAGGCCAGACGGGAAATCCCAGGTCACGGTCGAGTACGACGGGCTGAAACCTGTCCGCGTGTCGGGGGTGCTTATCTCGACGCAGCACGACCCGGAGGCGACGCAGGAAGAAATACGCAACGATATCATCGAAAAAATCATAAAGCCTGTCATTCCTGCCAATCTGCTTGACGCGGACACCAAGTATTTCGTCAATCCGACCGGGCGTTTTGTCATAGGCGGGCCGCACGGCGATTCAGGTCTGACCGGCCGCAAAATAATAGTGGACACCTACGGCGGTTACGCGAAGCACGGCGGCGGCGCTTTCTCCGGCAAAGACCCGACGAAAGTGGACCGCTCGGCTACATATGCGGCCCGACACGCAGCGAAGAACATCGTAGCCGCGGGGCTTGCGGAGCGTTGCGAGATAGAGCTTTCATACGCCATAGGCATGGCGGAGCCGATGTCCATCCTCGTAGACACCTATGGCACCGGCGTTCTTGAGGACGGCAGGCTTGCTGAGGTATTGAAGCAGGTTTTTGATCTGCGTCCTGGCGCCATCATCCGCGACCTCGGCCTGCGCCGCCCGATTTATCGGCAGACAGCGGCCTATGGTCACTTCGGCAGAACGGACGTAGACCTGCCTTGGGAGAAGATCGACAAGGTGGAAGTGCTGCAAAGGGCAGCGAAGGACAAGTGGCAGCAGAATTATTTAGAAAGCAAATAGTCGGTAATAGAGGATTGGTGACGGTAAGGAAACAAGCGAAATGGCAGTGGTAGTTGCAAAATTCGGGGGTTCGTCGGCGGCCGACGGAATCCAGATAAGAAAGATAAAAGCCATCGTAGACAGCGACCCAGGCAAGCGGTATATAGTCGTGTCTGCGCCGGGCAAGCGGTTTTCCGCAGACAGCAAGGTGACGGACATGCTATATCTGCTCAAGACGCAGATAGACGTAAGCGCGCCGTATGAGCAGGTCTTGCAGGTGGTCAAGGAACGTTTTCTTGGGCTTGAGGCAGACCTCGGCGTGGATGTCGGCATCGCTGACGAGTTTTCCGTAATCGAGAAAAAACTTAAAGACGGAGCGAGCGCGGACTATCTTGCGAGCCGTGGCGAATATCTTTCCGCAAAAGTGATAGCGGCGTTTTTGGGCTATGAATTTGTCGACACCGCGGGACTGGTACTTTTTAACGAAAAGGGTAAATTTCTCCACGATGAAACCGATGCGGCTTTGGGCGCTACGCTTGCAAAGTACGAGCGGGCGGTTATCCCCGGCTTTTACGGTACCACGCCGGACGGAAACATCAAGACCTTTTCGCGTGGCGGCTCGGACATCACAGGAGCGCTCGTCGCACGCGCAGTGAAGGCGGATGTCTACGAGAACTGGACGGACGTTTCTGGCTTTTTGATGGCAGACCCAAGGGTAATCGAGAACCCGAAAGCCATCAAAAACCTTTCGTACAAGGAGCTACGCGAACTCTCGTATATGGGCGCGTCCGTGCTTCACGAGAACGCCATCTACCCGGCGCGGCTCGCAGGCATCCCCATCAATATCCGCAACACGAATCTTCCAGACGATCCCGGCACCATCATCAGCGCCGACGATGAGGTGCATGGAGGCCAGATTGTCACGGGCATCGCCGGCAACAAGGACTTTATCGTTATCGGCATTCACAAAAACATGATGAGCAACGAGATAGGATTTATCAAGCTTATACTCTCGATTCTCGAAGATTACAAAATCCCGATTGAGCACATCCCGTCGGGCATCGACACGGTTTCGCTAGTTATCGCGAAGAAATACCTCGATGACAAACTGGACGATCTGCTCGAAGAATTTGAAAAGAAGCTGGGTGCGGACAGCATCGAAATTTTTGAGAATATGTCGCTTATCGCGACGGTCGGACACGGCATGGCGTCGGTCCAGGGGGTTGCGGCGAAGCTGTTCAACTCGCTCACCGAAGCGGGCGTAAACATTCGCATGATAGACCAGGGCTCAAGCGAGATGAATATAATAGTGGGCGTCGAGACGAAAGATTTTGAGACGGCGATACGTGCGATCTACGACGCATTTGTTGCGGAATCTTCGTAGGGTCGAGTAGCAAGAGTATATGGAGCATGGAGGCGGGTCATGGGACTGTTTGAAAAAATCCTTCCTGATTTGAATAAACGAGAAGTCGTGAAGCTCGAAAAGCTTGCCGAAAAAGCGCTTGTGCTGGATGAGCAGATGCAGGCCCTGTCCGATGCGGAACTGAGGGCAAAGACTGATGAATTTCGCGAACGGCTTGGGGATGATGCGGACGATGACGCGCTGAACGAGATTCTGCCAGAGGCCTTTGCGGTCTGCCGCGAGGCGGCTTGGCGCAGCCTTGGGATGAAGCACTTCCCGGTGCAGATCGTTGGCGGAATAGCGCTCCACAACGGCAATATCGCCGAAATGAAAACGGGCGAGGGCAAGACGTTAGTCGCCACGCTCCCCGCATATCTGAACGCGCTCACGGGCAAGGGAGTTCATGTCGTGACCGTCAACGACTACCTTGCAAAACGCGATATGGAATGGATGGGCAAGCTCTACACATTCCTCGGCCTTACCGTCGGGTGCGTGGTCCATGACATCGAGCCGGGCAGCGAGGCACGCAAGGAGGCTTACCGGGCGGACATCACCTACGGGACGAACAACGAATTTGGCTTCGACTACCTACGCGACAATATGGTCAAGTACAAGGAGCAGATGATGCAGCGCCCGCTGAATTTCGCCATCGTCGACGAGGTGGACAGCATCTTGGTGGACGAGGCGCGGACGCCCCTTATCATATCGGGGCAGGCGGCAAAATCTACGGAAATGTACTCCAAAGCCGACCGTTTCGTACGCGGACTCAAAGCGGCACCGCCCAAGAAAGAGCGCCCCAAATCCATGATAGCGATGCAAAACATAGACGACGAACACGAAGAACTCGGCGATTATGTATATGAAGAAAAAGACAAAAAAATCAACCTGACCAAAATGGGCAATGAGAAAGCCGAGAAAGCGTTCGGTGTCGAAAACCTTGCCGACCCTGAAAACATGGAAGTGAACCACCACATTATGCAAGCGCTGAAAGCGAATTATACAATGAGGCTTGATGTGGATTATGTGGTCAAGGACGGGGAAATCATCATCGTGGACGAGTTCACGGGACGGCTTATGTTCGGGCGGCGTTATAGCGAGGGGCTTCATCAGGCAATCGAGGCAAAAGAGGGGCTGAAAGTCAAGAACGAGTCGATGACGCTCGCGACCATCACGATTCAGAACTATTTCCGAATGTACCAAAAGCTGTCCGGCATGACGGGCACGGCAAAGACCGAGGAAGAAGAATTTGTCGACATCTACAATATGAACGTCATCACGATACCGACCAACAAGCCCATCGTTCGTGAGGATTTGGACGATGCGGTCTACCCGTCGGAACGCGGCAAGTATGCGGCCATCGTGGAGGACATCACGGCGGCGCATGCGACGGGGAAGCCCGTGCTTGTCGGCACAATATCCATCGAAAATTCCGAAAAAATCTCTGATATGCTGAAGAAGCGGGGGGTCAAGCACAACGTCCTCAACGCCAAGCACCACGAGCAGGAAGCGCGAATAGTGGCGGAAGCGGGCAGGCTCGGCATGGTCACGATAGCTACAAACATGGCAGGCCGAGGCACTGACATCATACTCGGCGGCAACCCTGACTTCGCGGCGAAACAGGAAATGCGAAAGGAAGAATACGACGAGGAAGCAATCTCGCTTGCGGCGTCCTTTGTGCCTCTCGAAACCGAGGAACTGCAAGAGGCGCGTCGCAAGTACAACGAGTATCACGACGCTTACAAGAGCGAGCGGGCGGACGAGCAACGCAAGGTGGTGGAGCTTGGCGGCCTGCATATCATAGGCACGGAACGCCATGAGTCGCGACGCATCGACAATCAGCTTAGAGGCCGTGCCGGACGCCAGGGCGACCCTGGCATGACACGGTTCTATATATCCATGGAGGACGAGCTTTTACGGCTCTTTGGCGGCGAGCGGATGCAGGCCATCGTCGGACGTCTCGGCGTCGATGAGGAACACCCCATCGAGGCGGGTGTGCTGTCAAAGTCAATCGAAAACGCTCAGAAGAAAGTCGAGGGCCGCAATTTCAGCGTCCGCAAATACGTGCTCCAATACGACAACGTGATGAACAAGCAGCGTGAGATCATCTACGGCGAGCGTCGCAAGGTGCTTGAGGGGGAGGACGTGAGGGACAATGTCATGGCTATGATAGAGGACCTTGTGGACGAGGCCGTCAGCGGCGCTCTCATGGGCTCTAAATTTGCCGAGGAATGGGACATGGCGTATCTAAATGATGCGCTTCTGCGTCTTACGCGGGACTATAACGGCCTAGGGCTTTCAGAGGAAGAATTGTTGCGTGCGGACGAGGATGGGCTAAAGGAGCTCGCCCTAGAAAAGATGGTGGGTCTGTACGAGGCAAAAGAGTCGGAGATAGGCGCAGACCGCATGCGTGAACTTGAACGCATGATACTCCTTATGGTGATAGACGGCAAATGGATGGACCACATCGACGCGATGGACCAATTGAAAACGGGCATTGGCCTTCGCGGAATCGGGCAGCAAGACCCCGCCGCCGCCTACGCACACGAGGGCTTCGATATGTTCGAGCTTATGACCGAGTCCATCAAGGAGGACACCGTGCGATATTGCTACGGCGTCACGGTCGAGACCAAGAGCGAGCGTCGTTCCCAGACATCTGGCAGCATGAAGGAGACCAAGACCGATGAGGATGCCTATCGTTCCGAGGCCAAGGAACAGCGCCAGAATGCGGCAGGGGGGGGCAAGGGCAAGCTGTCCGGAATGCCGACCGAGGGGCCCAAGGAATCTAGGGGCGGGCGCAAGGAGACCGTCCGACGCACAGGCGCCAAGGTCGGGCGTAATGACCCCTGTCCCTGCGGGTCCGGCAAGAAGCACAAGAATTGTTGCGGGAAGAATGCGGAGTGAGTGTAGGGTGAGCAGGGTGAGTGTTGGGTGACAGCGGGCGCGTTTTATGGTAGATTTGTACTTGCGTGTTGTTGTAGGAAATAGATTAATAAGTAATAGAAAATGGAGAGCTGTCCGAGTGGTCGTAAGGTGCGACATTGGAAATGTCGTGTAGGGCAACCTACCGTGGGTTCGAATCCCACGCTCTCCGCCACAAAAAAGGGTCGGCAAAAAACCGACCCTTTAACATTTTTATAACCAAAGATGATTCACCTATTGTTTTATCCAATCCTCACAACTGCATATTTGAAAATCCCCTTTGGTACCTCTAAATCGCTGTAATCTTGCCAATTTATGTGATAGCTGCCGTTAAGGGTTACAGCGTTTTTGTAATGTTTTAAGCTACATATCTGCGGTGGCTTTTTTGTTCTTGGGTTTGCTTTATCGAAATACATCTTTCCTGTTTTCACAGAGCCATCAGGGGCGTGAAATTCCTTATAATATGATGAGTTATAGTTTTTGTCCCAGTAAGCAGGGTCATTGGTCAGCCAAACAACGTATCCTGTATCGAAATCGGGAAGTTGCCCGCAAAATGATTCCATGCGTTCAATATCTGCCATACAGCTATACATATCCATGTCGTGAACGCCGTCAGCGAGGTTAAATTGCTCTCCGTCAATCGTATGGAGCAATTTCTTCTTCAAATACTTCAACTCTATCGGAAGCACAGCACCACTATTGCGTACAACTATGTCTATGCGTCCTTTTTTTTCAAACCCGAAAGGCACTTCAAGTCGGACATCGTATTCAGGATAAAACCTTTGAATCTCCCAAGCGAGGGCAAATTGGAAGTCGGATTCCAAATGGAATATAGGTCGCTTCTGCGAAAGTGATTCCATAACAGCGGGTATATCCAGCATAACCTTTTCAAGTACATTCATTTTTTAGTCTCCTCTCATACATATTATACCTCTACTGAACGGTATACGTCCATCGTGTCTTGCATTAGCATTTTTAACATTCTGTTCATTGTTTGCCCTCACCTCACGCATAAACCATTTCCACTACGTCATCTATTATTTCTTTGTGCCGTAACCCTGCTACCATATCCGAGTGCAGTTCCTCTCTTATGCCCAACAATCCTCCAAGCACGGCTGCTGTCGTGTCCGTGTCTGAACCAAGGTTGACGGCTTTGAGCAGTTTCTCCTTTGAATCCCCAGGCTTCAGCAAGCAATACAATGCAGCTACCAACGCGTCAAGGCAATACCCTCCTGACTTGACTTCATCCCTGCTCATATACGTTACTTTTTCCGCTGCCGAAGCAACCATATCCATCTCCGCTCCGAATCTATGGTGACAGTATTCCACCGTCTGCTGTACCAAGTTGTAATAATCCGTGTTTGGCTGTTCCATTATTCGTCTTGCGAGTTCCAAATAAAAGATGTTTACTGCTCCTGTTAACTCCGTGCCGTGTGTAAGGCTTGTTACTCGCCGTATAAGGTCGATTTGCCCTGCGTCGTACTCTTTGCCCTTCTCGTTATATATAAAGGGGAAAAGCCCCATTATACGCATTAAAGCCCCATTGCCGTTTGACCGTTCATCACTTGATGACTGCCTGTTTTGAATTGCCGTGTATGTGGCGTGTCCTATATCGAACAGTTCCCCGTCCTGCCAAAAGCGTCCGTCCATGCACTCTGCGAGAACGTCATACATAATTGCGTTCCACTCGTCCAGTTTCTGTGCCCCCGTTCGCATAGCCTTGTTTAACCCGACAAATGTTGCAAGCGTAAATGCCGTGTCATCGCTCCATGTTCCCGCAGGCTGTTGGTAAGTTCCAAATTCCCTGTACCCAAACACGGGGTCTTTGTCCAGTTCCTCGCGACTGTAAAACTCAACAGGAACGCCAAGGGCGTCACCTATTGCTATCATGTATATTATGTTTTTGGTTAGGGCTTTATTTAACATCTACAATTCCCCCATCGTTTTGGTTTACCTTTATCCTTATTCTATTTTGTCCTATATGTAAACCCTTCGTCAAATATTCCTATGCTTCCATCCTCCATTGAAAGCGTCCACCTAATATCAAAGGGGGGTCCTGGTAGTCTCGTATCCCCAAAGTCTATAGGTTTTTTAGAATACCTACGTAAGAAGAATTGAATTTGACCGTTACATTCAAAACTAAACCATCTCTTTTTTCCGTTATTGCATAGTAAGTAAACCTCGTCCATAAAAATAAGATGCTCGCCTAATACTTGTAAACCCTTTTCTCGCCCCTTTTCTTTCGCTACTTTTTCAAAGACTTCTTTTGGCACTGCTTTTATAAAACCTCTCGCTTCTTGTTTGTTGTTTATAAGCATTTAATTATCTCCTTTTGCAACTGTTCGCCCTGTAATCGGGATTAGGCTTTTTATCGTCCACTCTTAAATAATATACCGTTTAATTTGATTAATAGTAATCGTACACGGCTACGACTTTTGGCTCTATAATTTCTGCATAACTCGAATCGCCGTGTTCGTATTTTTTGCCAAAAGACCACGCGATGAAATCAACAGCCTGTAACGCTTTTTCATCGAAAGGTTTTTTTATTTCAACGGCAAGGTTTACAGGCTTGCTGCCATCAAGCACGACAGCCGTAAAATTCTCGTTCAGTCGCTTGTTTGTGTTGCTTTGCGAGGCAATAAGCGTGGCATCTTCTTCCGCTTTTATATAGCCGTCAATATGCAAGCGGTTAATCAGCACGGTTGCCATACTGCTGTATATAGCGTTGGCATCGTTGGCAATAATTGCTTTGCGCTTATCAAACACCATCAAGGCAATTTGAAAGTCCTTCTCAGACAGCTTTTTCAACAAACGCATACGAGTTTCTTTTCTGACATCGTATGCGTGCAGAACGCCATGAAAATGCTTTCTGTCTGTTTCAGGCAATGCCTTAAAGACCTTTTTAACCACGGCATGAATAGGGCGTGGATTGTCTGCTATCAAAAAAGCCAAAATGAAATAATCGGACGGACCTTGTTTTGCAAGATCAAACCCTAAGTCACCGCTTTCGTCCAAATAAATAGTTTTCAATATTTCGTTTCCCTCAATAACTCTCCTATGAAAAGATAAAACCCCCAATCTCTTAACGCTGCGCTCTACGGTACGGCCCGATTGGGGGATTTACTTACCTACCCCTATTCTGTGTCAAGCACGGCAAAAAGTCAATACTAAAACCACCGCAAAATATATAAGGACGGGAAGCTTTGAAAGGTGGCTTCTATGCCCTCTTGCTTTTGCGGTGGGCTTTCACGAGTGCCACAACATCATCTTCGCTTTTCAGCCCTAAATTGTCGGCGACACCAGAAAACGCCTCCTGAACTTCCCTTAACGCAAGCATTGTTGAGTTCGCCATGACCACACGACCGTTATCCCTTATCAGCACGACCTTGTCACCGCCTTTCACGTTCAGGTATTTTCTGATGTCGGCGGGTATTGTTATCTGCCCCTGTGTTGTCACTTTTGCAAGTTCCATAATTTCACCTCATGTAATGTAATCATTAATTGCATTAAATTCATTATGTCCATTATATACACTCGCCAGAAGAAGTCAACTGCCCATTAATAAAACATGTGGTTTTCTCTAAAACTTAATGGCAGGCAGGGTTTTCGGAAAAGCTGTTTTTACAACACCAATAACGCTTAATGTTATCGACAAATCTGTGGTATGCTTATCTCGCCATGACAGTAAAACCAAAGCAATTGATTTACATAGATGACAGCGGTGACGCAGGCTTCAAATTCAATCGAGGCTCCAGCGAATACTTTTCTATCGCTTGCATGGTGTTCAATGACTGGCTTGATGCCGAAGAAACTGCCATTAAAATCAAACGCCTGCGCCGTACACTCGGCTGGTCAGACAATCGGGAATTTAAGTTCCATAAATCTTCAAGCACGACAAAACAGGCTTTTCTAAAAGCGGTATTAGGTTGCGAGTTCAGGGTTTGGGCTATTAGCGTAGACAAGTCAAGGGTTCAAAATGAAGAAGCAAAGAAAAATGCGGGAAAGTTCTATAATTTCATAATAAAAGAATTGTTGGCGCACCACATTAACGATATTTCCAACGCCAATGTACATATTGATGGCGAGGCAAGAAAGGCTTACAAGCAAGCCGCTTTTACTTACATTCGCCAATATATCAACAAAAATGCCAAGCGTATTGTTAACATGAGCTTTGCAAACTCAGCCAGTAACGACTTGATTCAATTGGCAGACATGGTTGTGGGAGCAATCCAACGTTCTAAGCAAATCGCAAAATCAGACAGCGCATTATATTATTCCATCATCGAAAGCAAGGTTGACCTTTGGGAGTATCCATAAAAAACAACCCAATCCTATTGGAAAGGGTTGCGGTTCTTCATCTATCCCAGAGCTTGTCAGGGAAAGAACGCCGTCCAGCGCCAGTTCAATGATGAACCTTTGTGACTCCAATTTAGCAAAATAGTAAGTCCTTGTCAATTAGTATGACCCATTTTGTGGTACAAGTGGTTTTTAGTTCGGTTTCCTTGCTTGTTTAACATTTCGCTAACGAACTTACTAATGCCTAACATTTTCTATTAGGGCAACCTACCGTGGGTTCGAATCCCACGCTCTCCGCCACGAAAGACTCGATGTAAAAGTCGGGTCTTTTAATAATATAACCCCCTTGACAAAGCAATTCGAGAGGCGTATTCTCATAATAGTTGAACAATCGCTCAATTATCTGGAGGGTTGCGATTATGAAGAACAATGATCAAGTAGTGTGCGACTGTCATGCGATCCACGAGGATGTCGTGGAGCGGGTTCGTGGCGCGATGCCAGACGGCAGGGATTTTCACGACCTTGCCAATCTGTACAAGATGTTCGCGGACAACACCCGCGTACGCATACTCTGGGCGCTGTCGCGCGAGGATATGTGCGTCTGCGACCTCGCCGTCCTCTTGGGCATGACCAAGTCGGCGATATCGCATCAGCTCAAATCGCTGCGCCTTGCAAACCTTGTCAGGTACGACAAGCAGGGCAAGGTGGTGTACTACTCGCTTGCGGACGGCCATGTCAAGGATATTTTCGAGAAGGGCTTCGTGCATATGCGCGAATGATTTTTTTACGGTAATAGTTGAATGAGTGAACAACTATTTGTTAGGAGGGTTTGGAAATGAAAAGTTTGGCAGAATGTGATACGCACGGGTGTGGGTGCTGCGAGGCGCACGACCATGCGCACGACCACACACATGAAGAAGGCGGCAGGGCGGAAATTCTGAAGCTGATAATAGGCAGCGTAGTGTTCGGCGTGGGTTTGGCCCTCTCGCTTCTGCTCGGCCCGAATCCGTCAATAACCTCAACCATACTCCCGTCCATAGTCCCATACATACCCATCGCTTTGTTTGTTGCGGCCTATATCATATTCGGCGGCGAGATCGTGCTTCGTGCCGCCAAGAACATCGCACGCGGGCAGGTGTTCGACGAAAACTTTTTGATGAGTGTCGCTACCTTGGGGGCGTTCGCGATAGGCGAATACCCAGAGGCCGTAGCCGTTATGCTGTTCTTCCAGGTCGGCGAGTATTTTCAGGGGTTGGCGGTGCGAAGGTCCAAGAAGTCCATCGCCGACCTTATGGATATCCGCCCGGACTATGCGAACTTAGTAAGGGATGGCGAGATTGTCCGTGTCAGCCCGGACACGGTGGGAATAGGGGACATAATAATGGTGAAGCCTGGCGAAAAAATCCCGCTTGACGGAGTGGTGATTGAGGGCGAGTCCATGCTTGACACTTCGGCGCTGACAGGGGAGTCCGTGCCAAGGCGAACGTCAGTTCACGATGCCGTGCTGTCTGGCTGCATCAACCAAAACGGTGTGCTGACCATCAAGGTCACCAAAACGTTCGGCGAGTCCACAGTGGCGAAGATTATCGACCTTGTGGAAAACGCAAGCAGCAAGAAGGCGCCCACGGAAAATTTTATCACGAAATTCGCGCGTTACTATACCCCTGTGGTCGTGGGCTTGGCAGCGCTGATTGCCGTCATCCCGCCACTGTTTATGGGCGGAATGTGGGCGGACTGGATAAACAGGGGGCTGATATTCCTCGTGATTTCCTGCCCGTGCGCGCTTGTTATATCCATACCGCTCAGCTTTTTTGGCGGGATTGGCGGGGCGTCCAGGAAGGGCGTCCTCGTCAAGGGCGGCAATTATCTGGAGGCGCTGAACGACCTCGACATCGTCGTGTTCGACAAGACCGGAACATTGACAAAGGGCGTGTTCGAGGTGACGGACATCGAGCCAACGAACGGCTTTTCGGAGGGAGAAGTGCTAAGGCTTGCCGCCACCGTCGAGGCGCTTTCAAGCCACCCCATCGCACTCTCCATATCAAAGGCTTACGCTATCAGAGAAGCATCCGCCAAAGATACGCCCCAAGAAGCCCACAAACGCCACGCCGAAATCGATACCGCCACACTCTCTGAGTACGACGAGATAGCGGGGCATGGCATCAGCGTCAACGCAAACGGCAAGTCCTTATTGGCCGGAAACCACAAGCTGATGACCCTGAAAGGCGTATCGTGCAAAGAAATGAAAAGCATAGGCACGACGGTCTACGTCGCTGCGGACGGCGTCTTTGCGGGGCATATCGTGATTGCGGACGAGATAAAGCCAGACAGCCACAAAGCCATCGACACATTAAAGGCAAAGGGTGTCCGCAAGACCGCCATGCTCACAGGCGACAACCCGCAGATTGCGGAGGCTGTCGCAAATGAACTCAATATAGATGAAGTCTACGCAGGGCTTCTGCCGCACCAAAAAATAGAATTGATGGAAAAATTTTCGGAGCAAAAGCACCCAAAAGGCAAACTCGCTTTCGTAGGCGATGGCATCAACGACGCTCCTGTATTGGCACGGGCCGATATCGGAATCGCGATGGGCGGTCTGGGTTCGGACGCTGCAATCGAAGCCGCCGACATAGTGCTGATGACCGACGAGCCCTCAAAGCTTGCCGAGGCGATTGACATCGCACGCTTCACAAAACGTATCGTTTGGCAGAACATCATCTTCGCCTTGGGGGTGAAAGGGCTCTTTATGCTCCTTGGCGCGCTCGGCGTCGCTTCCATGTGGGAGGCTGTTTTCGCCGATGTGGGGGTGGCGTTGCTCGCCGTGCTGAACGCATCGCGGGTCGGGCGGGATCGTAGCACCCGTCCATAAGACGGAAAAGAACACCGTCCCCGCACACAAAAGCCGGAAGAAGCAACCGTCCCTACCACTAATATGTTATGATGCTCTTATGACATCCAAAAAACAAATCGCGCTTATGCTCATCTTGATAGTGGCCATCGTCTGCGTCCTTGGGCTCAGGGTCTACAACGGACATATATTCTTCTTTGGAATGCCCGACCGTTCGGGATGGGTCGGCGAGGGTGACGGTCTGAGATATCTCGACAGACATGCGGGCGTCGTAACGGACACGCTCCTTGAAATCGACGGCAAGACCTATTATTTCGACATTGACGGCGTCGTTTACAAAGGCGAGATCGTGCTTGATGGCGAAACTTATTTCTTCGACGAAGGCACGGGCGTTATGCATACTGGGTGGATGGAGAGGAACGGCAATCGCTATTATTATGAAGAAAACGGCCACAAGGTAATCGGTCGGCTGCACACGATAGGCGAGAACGACTTTCTGTTCGACGCCGAGGGCGCGGAGTATATAGGGCCTATCGAGATAAACGGGACGCATTATTATTTCGAGGCGTTTACCGGAAAGCTGCATGACAGCGAGAAGCAGCTTGACGGCATTTGGTACTACTATACGGAGGATGGGTCTAGGTTCGGCACTGGCTGGCTGACTCTTCCCGACGGACGCACTTGCTATTACGATGGCGATGCGGGGATGCTCTACGGCGAGCAGACCATAGACGGCAAGCCCTATTTGCTGAACATAAGCATGGGTGGCCGCTTTACTGGCACGACGTATTACAACGGCGAGGTCTATGATATCGGTGCGGACGGCGTGGTAATAGGCAAGGAGCGAACACCGGTTTGGCGCGGTATCGATGTGTCGTGGCACCAAGGGCCGGTCATCGACTGGGCGGCGGCCAAGGCGAGCGGCGTGGAATTCGCCATCGTGCGCGCCGGGTGGATATCGCCGTACGAAGAACCGCTTTGGCAGCCAGACTCGCGGTTCGAGCAAAACGTCCTCGGCGCACAGGCGCAGGGTATATCCGTTGGCGCCTATATATATGTGTACAACTACACCGAGGAAGGGCTGATCGAGGCGATAGATTCGTTCCACGAGGACATTTCGGCGAGCCGTGTTAGACTCGACCTGCCTGTGTTTCTGGACATCGAATGCGAGGAATACTTCAAGCCGGGTTCTGACGCGCTTGGCGGTTTCGACTATCGCACCGACCTTGTACGCCTAGGCATGGAAAGGCTGCGTAGCCACGGCCACGACACCGGCTTCTACACATTCTCGGTGTGGGCGGGCAGGGAGTTCGACGCAGAACAATTGTTCAATGAGGGCTACCCGTTCTGGCTCGCCCGCTGGTATAGCAACGATATGGAACAGGAATCTGGCACGCTGTCGTGGGACGGGGACAAGCAGCCGAGCGTATGGCAATACCGCGCTACCGGCTCAGTCGACGGGATAGAGGGCGAAGTGGACATGAACTATCTGTACTGGGATCGGATGCCGCCACAATAATCAATTATGAACGCCCGTCAAATCCTTGACCACTTCCCCTGCGATAATCAAACCGACGGCAGCTGGTACGAATGCGTTGCTGCCGGGAATCTGTCGCCGTTGTGTGCAGTTTCTTTCCGTGCCGGGGGGGCATATGCAATTCGCCTTGCAGTCTGACAGCATATCTTCCTGTGGGGATATACTGGGCTCTTTTGAATACACAACTTTCAATTTCTCCACCCCTCGTTGGCGAAGTTCATACCGCATGACTTTGGCGAGGGGGCAGATGGAAGTGGCGTAAATATCGGCGACTTCAAAGCCCGCCGCGTTCACTTTGTTTCCCGCGCCCATGGAGCTTATTATTCGGACGCCGTACTCCTCGGCCTTGAGTACAAGCTCTATCTTCCCGGTAACTGTGTCGATGGCGTCGATGATATAGTCGTATTGCGACAGATCCACTTGCGCCGATGTTTCGGGCATATAGAACGATCTGTATGTGTTTACGACCGCATCGGGGTTGATGTCAAGCACGCGCTCCTTGGCGGCGTCCACCTTGTACTGCCCAACGTTCTGTCTCGTCGCGTGTATCTGGCGGTTGATGTTCGTCAGGCAGATTTTGTCGTCGTCGAACAGGTCAAGCTTTCCGACTCCGCTGCGTGCAAGGGCTTCCACAGCGTAGCCGCCGACGCCGCCTATGCCGAAAACCGCCACGCTTGCCTCGCGCAGCTTCGCCATCCCGTCCTTGCCGAATATCAGTTCCGTTCTCGAAAATTGATTTACCATAATATCCTCGTTTTGCAAATATTCACCTGCCCGGTCCGTTCTGCGATTCATCCGTCGGGTCTCCCTCTGCCCCCACAATATACGGTTTGAACCGTTTCAGCCTTAGCGCGTTTGCCAGTACCGACACCGAGCTGAGCCCCATCGCCGCGGCTGCAAGCATGGGGTTGAGCATCGGGCCGCCGAATGCATAGAGCGCCCCCGCCGCCACGGGAATCAGCGTGGAGTTGTAGAGGAATGCCCAGAATAAGTTTTGCTTGATGTTCGTAATTGTTTTCTTGCTAAGCTGAATGGCCGTCGGGACGTCCATCAAATCTGAATGCATCAGCACGATATCTGCCGACTCGATGGCAACGTCGGTGCCAGATCCTATGGCGATGCCTATGTCGGCCTGCGTCAGCGCGGGTGCGTCGTTTATGCCGTCGCCGACCATCGCTACCTTCCGGCCTTCGCCCTGCAGCTTCTTCACCTCGGTGGATTTGTCCTGTGGAAGCACCTCGGACAAGACCTTGTCGATGTCGATGCCGACCTGCTTCGCTATGGCGGCGGCGGTCTTGTGGTTGTCGCCAGTAATCATCGCCACCTGTATGCCCATTCCGCGCAAGGTCTCTATGGCCGCCTTGCTGCTGGGCTTCACCACGTCGGCTACGGCGATGATGCCGGCAAGCCTGCCGTCCAGAGCCACGTACATCGGGGTCTTGCCCTCGCCTGCCAGTCGATCCGCCACGCCCCCCGCACCATCGCCTATCGTACTCCCCGCCACGTTTCCCGCTCCATCCCCCGCCACGCCCCCCGCCACGCCGTCCAAACCGACCCCCGACCCCGCACTCGCACCGTCCTCAAAACCCCCAAGCGCCACCCCCCGCTCGACCATCAGCTTCCTGTTCCCCGCCAACACCTTCGTCCCTCCGACGACAGCCTCGATACCCCGCCCCGTAACGGACTCAAAGCTCTCCGCCGCAAGCAGCCTAAGCCCCCTCTCCCCCGTGCCGTCCACTATGGCCCGCCCAAGCGGATGTTCCGACCCGCTCTCCGCAGAAGCCACAATTCGCAGCAGCTCGCCCTCGGACAATACACCCCCAAACACCACCACGTCGGTTACGGCAGGCCGCCCCTCGGTAATGGTGCCGGTCTTGTCAAGCACGATGGTCTCGACCTTGTGCGTTATTTCCAACGCCTCGCCGCCCTTTATCAATATGCCGTTTTCCGCTCCCTTGCCCGTGCCGACCATAATTGCGGTCGGCGTTGCCAAGCCCAACGCACAGGGGCAGGCGATGACCAACACGGATATAAACGCTGTCAAGGCAAACTCGATATCCCCTGTCACCGCATACCATATGACGCCCGCCGCAATCGCGATAAGGCACGCGACTGGCACGAAATACGCCGCGACTCGGTCGCCTATCTTGGCTATCGGCGCCTTGGAGCCTTGCGCGTCCTCCACCATCTTGATGATTTGAGCCAAGGCCGTTTCGCTGCCCACCTTTTCCGCACGGAAGCGGAACACGCCCGTGGTGTTGATGGTGGCGGCGTACACTGGATCGCCGGCTTTCTTGTTCACAGGCATGCTTTCGCCGGTCAGCATGGACTCGTCCACAGCGGAATGCCCGTCCGTGACCGAGCCGTCCACAGGGATTTTCGCGCCGGGTCTTACCACGACGATATCGCCTATCTCCACCTCGCCTATCGGGATTTCCACCTCCACGCCGCCCCGCACCACGATGGCGGTTTTCGGCGCGAGCCCCATCAATTTTTTAAGCGCCTCGCCCGTCTTGCCCTTGGTCACCGCCTCCAGCGTCCTGCCGAGCAAAATCAGCGTCACTATCACGCCGGCCGTTTCGTAGTAGAGCATATGGACGGCATGGGCGTCCCCCCCCGCGATAAGGAATGTGTTGTAAAGGCTGAATATAAACGCTGCCGACGTGCCGATGGCGATAAGCGAGTCCATGTTCGGGCTTCGCATAATCATCGCCCTGAACCCGACGGTGTAGAATTTGTGCCCCGCAATAACAATAGGAATCGTCAGCGCGAGTTGGGTCAGCGCGAAATTAAGTGGGTGTTCCGTCAAGTCAAGCACGGCAGGGAACGGCAACGAGGCGAACGTGGCCATAGGCGCCATCGCTATGTAAAAGAGCGGCACGCAAAGCACTGCCGACACGACAAACTTCATACGCAAGGTCGCGATCTCTTTCTCCTTGCGTGCCTTGTCCTCGTCGACCATGCCCCCCGCACCGCCCGCATCCCAATCGGCACCAGAACCGGCACCAGAACCTCCCCCTCCATACGGTGCCGTATCCGGACGTACCGAAGCCGCAAACCCAAGCTTCTCAACACCCGCCAAAATCGCCGCGACCCCCAATTTCTGCGGGTCATAGGTCACTGCCATCTTCTCCGCAACTAGATTCACAGATACGGCCTCGACGCCGTCCATCTGCTGCACCGTCTTTTCAATCCGCGCGGCGCATGAGGCGCACGACATACCTTGAATATTTAGAGTTTGCTTTTCCATAGGGCTCTTCTCGTTTTTCCTGGTTTAGCTAAGCGCCTTTACGATACGGTCGAGGCCTGCGAGGTCTCGAAACACTTCGATATCCTTGAATCCGGCTGCCTCGAAAATCCCCGCGACTTCCTCCGCCTGGTCAAATCCTATCTCAGCCATAATGCAGGCATCGGGGCGCATATACGCGCGGGCATCCTCGGCTATGCGCCGATAAAAATCAAGGCCGTCAATGCCGCCATCCAACGCAAACATAGGTTCGTGATCGCGTATTTCGCGTTGCAGCCCCATAAGGCTGCCCGTTCGGATATAGGGCGGATTGGTCACGATCAAGTCGAATTTTTTGCCGAAGGTTCCTCGCTTGACAGAAGCAAACAAGTCGCTCTTTATAAAGTCGATGCGGCTGGAAACGCCGAGTTCGTGCGCGTTATGCTTCGCTACGGAAAGTGCCTGCTCAAACAGATCCGAGGCTGTGAGTTTCACGCGAGGGCAGGCCTTTGCGATGCTGACGGCGAGCGCCCCGCTGCCTGTGCAAAGGTCGAGCACGGATTTTGCCCCTCCAAGCGCCTGCAGATGCTGAACGGCTTTCTCGGCAAGCGCCTCGGTTTCCGGCCTCGGAATAAGTACGTACGGGTTCACGCAGAAGCGGTGGCCAAAAAAATATTGTTCACCTGTGATATATTGCAACGGCTCCCCGGCCGCGCGCCTATTTATCAAATCAAAGTAGCTTTCGCTACGTTCGTCTTCCACTTCATAAGTCCAGTTCATAAACATCTTCTGCTTGTCGAAGCCGATTTCAAACCCAAGCAGAGCCTCGGCATCGTGCCCCGCATTGTCCACGCCGTTTTGCTTGAGTATTCTTTCCCCGATGGGGACGAGTTCCTTGATTGTCAGCCCCATTGTTCCCCTAAGACCTCTAGACCCCTAGGCCCTTACGAGTATCCCTCTAGCGCGCTCTGGTATTCAAGAGAGTTTTCGTCCGGCAAAAGCCTGCCGTCAGTATCGCAAAACCCCTCTATATCCGAAGCGTCCGATGGCGCCAGCACGGCCTTTAACGCGGCGATGGCGAGCTCTACCTGCGAGGCGTCCGGTTCGCGGGTGGTCAGCTTTTGAAGCAGCAGCCCGGGGACGCTGAGTATCTTCACGAGAGCCGTGTCGCTCCGCCCCGCAAAGCGTAGCAGCTCATATGACAGCCCCGCGATAAGCGGGATGAAAGCCAGGCGCGACACGATGCGCAGGAAAAGATCCGGCCAGCCAAGCATCGAGAAGATCAAAAGCGCTATTATCATCACGAACATAAGGAAGCTTGTGCCGCAGCGCGGGTGCAACGTCTCAAAGCGCGAGGCGTTTGCAGGCGTCAGCGGCAGGCCGCTCTCATAGCAATGTATGGTCTTGTGCTCCGCGCCGTGATATTCAAAGGTGGTCCGGATGTCTTTCATACGCGAAATCACGGCGATATATACGATGAAGAAAACGATGCGGAGTAGCCCCTCAAAGAGGTTCAAGGTGACGGCGCTGTCCGTGTACGCGCCTAGGAAGTTCACGACCACGGTTGGGACGATTATAAAGACGCCGACGACGAAAGCGATCGCTATCGCCACGGAGAATGCGATCATCACGCCAAACGGGATGCCCCCTTCCTTGTCGTCCGCCCCTGCATCGGGAACGTCCGCTCCCGCTTCCTCTTCTTCACCATAAATCCGCTCAAGCACCTCGGCCGAGTATATCAGCGTCTTCATGCCCGTCATCAATGTGGTGACAAAGATATACACACCGCGCACTATCGGTATCTCGGCGGCCTTGCTTCGCTCTGGAAGCTTTTCTGTCTTGATATGCAGGCGGCCTTTGTCCCCGCGCACAACCACAGCCGTGCGGTCTTCGCCTTTCATCATGATGCCTTCGAGCACGGCCTGCCCGCCTATCTTCGTCGGGCTTGCGTCCTTTATGAAGATTTTTTTGAAATCAATCGCCGGCATTTTCGAGCTTCTTGCGAATAATTTGTATGAAATCGTTGTTGTTGCGCGTCTTGGCCATAAGGTCGATGATGATTTCCGTGACCTCCTGCGTCCCGAAGTTGGACATCGCGCGACGCATAAGCCACACCGCGTCCAGCTCGTCTTTCTCCATAAGCAGATCCTCGCGGCGCGTTCCAGATTTGTTCAGGTTTATCGCTGGGAATATGCGTTTTTCGGAAAGCTTGCGGTCGAGGTGGAGCTCCATATTGCCAGTGCCCTTGAACTCTTCAAAGATGACCTCGTCCATGCGGCTGCCTGTTTCGATAAGGGCCGTTGCAAGTATCGTGATGCTTCCGCCTTCCTCGATATTGCGCGCCGCGCCGAAGAATTTCTTCGGCTTGTGCAGGGCGCCGGGATCGAGGCCGCCGGAAAGCGTCCGGCCTGAAGCCGGTACGACCAGGTTGTAAGCCCGTGCGAGACGCGTTATGCTGTCGAGCAGCACTACGACGTCCTTGCCGTGCTCGGCCAGGCGCTGCGCCCGTGCCAGCACCATCTCGGCGACCTTCACGTGGTTCTGCGGCAGTTCGTCAAAGGTCGAGTAAATGACCTCGCCCTTGATGGAGCGCTGCATGTCCGTGACTTCCTCGGGACGTTCGTCGACGAGAAGCACGATCATCTCGCACTCGGGGTGGGTTTTTTCGATAGTGTTCGCGACGTTCTTCAAAAGCACTGTCTTGCCGGCCTTTGGCGGTGCGACGATAAGCCCGCGCTGCCCCTTGCCTATCGGCGAGATGATATTTATCAGGCGCATGGAGAGGTTCTTTGTGTTCTCCTCAAGGTTTATGCGTTCGTTCGGGAATATAGGCGTCAATCTTTCAAACTTGGGTCTATGGATTGCGACCCGGAGTTCATCGTTGTTGACATCGAAGACATAGAGCAGGGCACCGAATTTTTCCCCCTCGTTCGGTTTCCGTGCGACTCCTTTGATTCTGTCGCCGGTCTTCAGGTTGAAGCGGCGTATCTGCGCAGGCGCCACATATACGTCGTTGGGGCCGGAGAGGTAGTTCTCAAAGCGCAGGAAGCCGAAGCCGCTTTCAGAAAGCTCGAGTATGCCTTCGACCTCGTAACGTAGCTTGTATTTTTCCGCCTCCTCCGAGTCTTCCTCCGAGAGGCTCTCCTCTATGGGTATGGCGTCTATAGCGTCAGCGTCAATGCCAACGCCGCCCTCAGTCTTTTCAGCGCCGGCGCCATCTGGCATTTCAATCACTATGGGCGCATGGCCGTACCCTTCGTTTGATGCGGGGGCGCGAGCTGGCGCATCGTACTCGTTGTCATAGTCGTTGTAGTCAAGACCGTCATCGTCATCGTAGCGGCGGCCATTGTTTCCCAGACCGCCTTCTCCGCCGCTGGCATTGCCGCCAGAAGATCCTGATGACAATCCGGCAGCCGTGAATTTCGAGAACCAATCGCCGTCGTCAACCGCCTCGGAGGCTTCCTGGGTCGTCCCTGATGCCCCCGCCCCTTCGCCGTCGATCAGCGCGTCAAGCAGCTCCTTCTTCTTCATGGTCTTGTAGCCTTCTATACCGAAAGCTTTTGCGATTTCACGCAGTTCGCCGACCTTCTTCTTGAGTAATACCACCTGTTCTTTTTCGTCCATTGATTTCACCTCGAACACGCTACACGCACAACTTCATACTTACTGATTAAATCGCCTCGTCATTTTTAAAATGTTCACTGGGATTTTGATGGCCTGACTTGCCAATATGTCTGTATTGCTTCGAACAATTAGATATTATAGGGGCGCTATATCCAAAATGCAAGCAGTTTTTTGCCAGAGGCTTACGTCTGATGCTTTGCGGCATGATGCTTTCTTTACGAAAAGCCGCCTCTTTTTTGCGAAATCTTAGCAAGCTCCCGTCCTATACTTTATGTGTTGTTACAAACGTTTGAATTGCAAGAAGGAGGAAGGTATGGACTACAACGAATTGGCTTCTGCATCGGTAATCAGGGAAGGCGAAACCCTGATATGGAAAGGAAAGACATCCCGTTACGAATTGCTGGATGAGGATAACAAGAAAGGGACTTTGCTGATATGGATCGCTTCGGCAGCCGTCGCGATTGTCCTTGTCATTATGTATGCGGTATTTACCGCGGATCTTGCGTTTGCGCCGGAGCAAGCGGTCATATACGCGATGCTTGTCGGGTTTCCGCTTATTTTCTTTGTGGATCCGATCAGGGACAGGGCGGCCATCTCCAAGCAGATATTGATGGTCACGGACAAGCGCATCATCATCTTTCACAAAAGCACGAATACGGAAAGCGGGGCACTATCCATGAATATCGCCAATATCGACAACGTACGCGTGGAGAAGAAGGAGCCTGGCTTTGGCCGCATACTTTTCGGCTCCGCTACTTTTGAGGCTAAGGGTTTGAAGTTGCGCAGAATGTCGATTGTGGGCGCGCATGACAAGGATGACAAACTCGCGGGAATGGTGTACTACCGGCTGCCGGAAAGCGACATAGCGATTATCTGCTCGGCTCTCAACAGAGAAGTTGAAGCGGTTTAGCCAGACAGATAGTATAATCTATGGATGACTAAATTTTGCACACCTACCGTTAAAAACATATTTATAACAATCGCGATCGTTGCGGTTGCGACCGTTGTCTGTGTGGTGTTGCAGATTGCAAACGCCGCCGAGCTCCCTATCCACCTTATATTTGTGCTGGCCGTCCTTATTGTTTCGCGGCTGACGGACGGCTTCGTCTACGGCATTGTGACGTCTGTTGTGGCCGTTTTCATTATCAACTATGCTTTCACATACCCGTTTTTCGCGTTCAATTTCACGATAACAGGGTATCCCGTCACATTCATCACCTTGTTTGTGGTGGCCGTCATCACAAGCACGCTCACAACGCAGGTCAAGAAGCAGCAGGCCATACGCGCAGAGGCGGAGCGTGAAAAGCTTTACGCCGATTTGTTGCGCGCCATCTCCCACGACCTCAGGACGCCGCTCACGTCAATAGTCGGGTCTACGTCGGCCATGCTGGACGGGGACACACGCTTTTCGAGTGTGCAGAAAAGAGAGCTTCTGTCCGAAATCCGCGATGACGCATCCTGGCTGATCCGGATGGTGGAAAACATACTGTCCGTCACACGGATACGAGGCGAGACGAATATACAAAAAAAACAAGAATTGATAGAGGAGCTAGTGGGCGGCATAGTCGATAAATTCAGGAAACGCTATCTGGAAGCGCAAATTGTTGTTTCGATGCCCGACGATGTGGTTTTTGTGCCCATGGATGCGACCCTTATCGGGCAAGTCGTAATGAACCTGTTGGAAAACGCAGTAATGCATGGAACAGGCATGACGCGAATCACTTTTTCTGTCAGGCTGGAGGAGGACGAGGCGGTCTTTTCCGTCGAGAACGATGGGGACATCATAGATGCGGGCATATTGCACAAATATATGGAGGGCGGCTTCATATCGTCTGGCGAGCCGCAGATAAGGGAAAACAGAAGCGGTCTGGGTCTCGGGCTTTCCGTCTGCGCTGCGATAGTCAAGGCGCACGGCGGCAAGATGTTTGTACACGGCAATGCGGAGGGCGGCGTGTGCGTTGGGTTTAGCTTGTTGCGTTGGGAGGATGAGGGCGATGGCGCTAAAAGATAGGGTATTGATTGTTGACGACGAGAAAAGCATATGCCGGTTTTTGTCGATCCTGCTTACAGCCAACGGCTATGACGTCGTCACGGCAAGCTCGGGAGCAGAGGCCTATTCCATGATAATGTCGTGCTCGCCGGACTTGGTGTTGTTGGACCTCGGGCTGCCGGACATGGATGGCGTGTCAATAATAGAGTCCGTCAGGACTTGGAGCGAAATGCCGATAATAGTCATTTCCGCGCGTATGCATGAGCGTGAGAAGGTGCAGGCCCTCGACCTCGGCGCCGACGACTATATCACGAAACCGTTTGGGGCCTCGGAGCTGATGGCACGCGTTCGGACGGCCATACGGCGCTATAGGTCCGCCGGGGTCGGCACAGAAGGCGTTTTCACCGGGAAGCTGAACATGGGCGACATGACAATCGACTTTGACAAGCATCAAGTCCTTATTGGCGGGAAAAATGCGCGGCTGACGCACAATGAGTTTCGGATTGTGGCGTTGCTCGGCCGCAATGCGGGGAGGGTGCTCACCTACGACTATTTGCTAAAGGAGATTTGGGGGCCTGCCATGACAAACGACAATCGCATACTCCGTGTCAACATGGCAAATATCCGCCGCAAGATAGGGGACGACCCTGCGGAGCCAAAATACATCTTTACGGAAATAGGGGTCGGCTACCGTTTGCTGGATGAGGGGTAATACTCCCACAAAATTTATACAATAGCATATATTGACAAACAAACCCATTCATGGTAACGTATCCTATATAGACCATAAATTGCTAACGAAAGGATAAGGATCATTGCACATGAATACTGCAAATCGTGAATACATCGAGGGGCATCTCGTCGTCTTGGTCGAGCATCAATCCACAGTCAACAAAAACATGCCGCTCAGGATGCTGTCGTTCATCAACGAGATATACCGGGGGTTCTTGCCAGAGCGGGCGGTGTACGACAAGGAGCTGAAGCCGCTGCCGACGCCAGAGTTTTTCGTCATTTACAACGGCAGCGAGAGACGCGAAGAAAAAGAGGTGCTACGGCTGTCGGACGCATTTATCTGCAAGAAAGGCGAGCCAAGTCTTGAATTGGTGGTGCCAGTATACAGCATTGCGAACGGACAAGGCAAGGAGCTTCTTGGGCACAGCACGGCACTCTCGCACTATGCGTTCTTCGTCTCGCGCGTAAATGACAACCGCAACAAGGGCGCGACGCCGGAGGAGGCACTCGACGAGGCTATACACCATTGCATTGAAAATGGTATAATGCGAGAGTATTTGACAGTAAACAATGCGGAGGTCAGGCGTATGCTTAGTTATGAATGGAATGAGGAGATATACCGCGAGGTTTTGATAGAGGAAGGCGAGAGAAAGGGTCGCGAGGAGGGTCTGCTCAAAGTCGCGCAGAATATGAAAGCCGAGGGTGCTGAGCCGGCGTTTATCGCAAAGGTCACGGGGCTTTCGGAGGAAGCAATCAGGTCGTCGGGTTAGACTGATGCATAACTATTTACAGGAGAATGGTCGGCTGAAAGGACTTTTGGGAAGCGAGAGCAATAAGGGCGGTGAGAGCGGCAGAAGCAAGGGCTTTGTGGCGAGCACGCCATTCCTGAACATACGTTCGGGGGGGGGGTGTCGTTTTTTAGCCACCGCGAATAATTTTTTTGCAATTGGAAGGGAGCGTACCGCTTGGCGGCGCTCTTTTTTGTTTGGTTTGGTGGAGCGGTAATTTGTGTAATAACAATAGGCAGAACAACAATAGGTGGAGCGTGAATGATAAGGAGAGGCGATGAGCAAGAATAGCAAGGGTTTGCGGAGGTTTGGGGCGTGGGTGTTGGCACTGGCGCTTGTGTTTGCGATGATGCCGGCAGGGGCGGCGTTCGCCGAACCCACCGAGCCTACTTCATTCTTCGACTTCGACACGGGCGAAGGCGAGGGCGAGGGCTACACCTGGTCTCCTCCCATCCTCAACATACTCAACGGTGCAAACATCGAAATAACCGGCGATATGGGTACCAACCGATACATTAATGTCGAAGCTGGCGTCACGGCGAGAATCACGCTAAACGGCGCTTCCAGAACGAGCACTTCGGGTGGCTCGAACATCCCGTCACCGCTGACTCTGGTCAGTGGCGCGGAGAGTGGCGCGGATGTGACCCTTGTGCTTGCGGATGGCAGCGAAAACACCTTTTTGGGGGTTGTCCCGATGCCGGGCATCCATGTGCCCGCTCGCAGCAAACTTAAAATCGAGGGCACAGGCATCCTTTTTGCTTCGAGCGATCAAAACGGCGCAGGCATCGGCGGCATGGGCGTGTCCTCTAGCGCCGGGGCCGACCACAGCGGCGATATCACCATAAGCGGCGGCACGGTCACGGCCAAGGGCGGCACCATGGGTGCAGGCATCGGCGGCGGCTGGAACGGCTCTAACGGCGGCACCATCACCATAGACGGCGGCACGGTCATAGCCACGGGCAGTGGCGGTGGTGCAGGCATAGGCGGCGGCTTCGGCGGCGACAGCAACACCATCATCATAGGCGGCGATGCGGATGTCACAGCCACGTTCGACATCGCTGGCAGTAACGGCGCAGGCATAGGCGGCGGCGGCGTCAACTTAGGCATGGGCGGCAAAAGCAAAGAAATCACCATAGGCGGCGATGCGAAGGTCACGGCCACGGGCGGCGGTGGTGGCGGCGCAGGCATCGGCGGCGGCGGGGGCGGCGGGAGCAACGGCGGCCACAGCGAAGAAATCACCATAAGCGGCGGCGAGGTCACAGCCACGGGCGGCGGCACCGGCGCAGGCATCGGCGGCGGCGCAGGCGGCAACAGCGACAAAATCACCATAGAAGGCGGCACGGTCACGGCCACGGGCGGCAGCAGCGGCAATTGTGCGGGCATCGGCGGCGGCAGCAGCGGCAACGGCGGCTCCATCACCATCAAAGGCGGCACGGTCACGGCGACAATGGGGACCCTCACGGGTGGGACCCCCACCTCATGGGGTTCTGGCATAGGCAACGGCGTTAACGCTCCCGGCTCCAACACTGTCATCGCCATCAGCGGCGGCATGGTCATAGCCACGGGCGGAGAGAACGCTGTGGGCATCGGCAATTATGTCCCCTTTAACGCTTCCCCACCTCTCCCCAGCACCCTAAACATGACCGGCAATGCCATAGTGTTCGCAAACAGCGTAAGCGCTGGGGTCTCCGCAACAAACGACAAAGGCGGCATATTGGTTCGCGGGGGCGAAACGCAATGGTATGGCGGCGAAACTATAACGATAGATTACGACGCAACCATACCCGATGACAGAAGCATTATTATTCCGAGGGAAAAGACCTTGGCTATAAACGAGGGCATCACGTTTGCCAACGACGGCTATATATTCGGCGTGGCGGTGGGCAAGGTGGATGGGAATGCGGCGGTCGCGCCGACCCGCACCATAGACCTAAGCGCACCTATAAGCGAAACTAGCCCGCCCCCCTACGGCATCAATTGGGATAGGAACGGCGATCTGTACACGTTAGTCGATGGCGCGGACGTGGTGGTCACGGGCGACAACCAAGTGGTCACGGGCGACGACCAAGAGCCTGCCCCCCCGACCGAGCGGCGCATAGAGGTCCCGACGTTCGCCAATGCAACAATCACGCTGGACGGCGCTTCCATCACAAACCTTGACACGGGTCAATCGCCGCTGCGTTTGTATATGTATACGGGTGTGGAGCTTGTGCTTGCAGAGGGCAGCGAAAACACCCTTGTGGCAGGCGATAACAGGGCGGGCGTCGATGTGGCCCCGGAAGCCACGCTTACAATCGGGGGCGCAGGCCGCCTTACAGCCACGGGCGGCGATGGTGGTGCGGGCATAGGCGGCGGCAATGGTGGCACAGGCTTCGATATCACCATAGGCGGCGAGGCGGAGGTCATAGCCACGGGCGGCGACGGCGGCGCGGGAGTGGGCAGCGGCGGCAACAACACGGGCGCATACGACAACTATATCACTATAAAAGACGAGGCAAAGGTCATAGCCACGGGCGGCTTTGGCGGCGCGGGAGTGGGCGGCGGCCAAAGAGGCTCCACCGGCGGCGCAAAAATCGACTATATCACTATAAAAGACGAGGCAGAGGTCATAGCCACAGGCGGCCGCTATGTGGCAGCAGGCGTTGGCGGCGGGGCAGGCATAGGCGGCGGCCTGAACAGCGACGGCGGCATTATCGTCATAGAAGGCGGCACGGTCACGGCCATGGGCGGCGGCGGCGGCGCAGGCATAGGCGGCGGGGACGGCAGTGGATCTAACAACACCTATGGCAACGGCGGCAAAATTACCATCAGCGGCGGCACGGTCACGGCCACGGGCGGCTATTATTCTGAGGATTATGGCGGCGGGGCAGGCATAGGCGGCGGCTGGAAAGGCGATGGCGGAGATATCACCATCAGCGGCGGCACGGTCACGGCCACGGCCGGCGCCGTCAACCCTCACTCCCACGTCGCATCGGCGCTTGCGATAGGCCCCGGCGAGGAAAAGACGGGCGGCAATGTCACCGTTACAGGCGTATACGGCTACTGGACCAATGCGGATGAGAACGCAGACCCCGGCGGCAGCCCGACAAACCGCACGTTCTTCGGTGACAAAGAAACTTTTTCGGTTGAAAAAGGCTATAAGTATATAAAGCTTGATGGCGACCCTGACGTTATAGATATGGCGTCTTTCGCGCTCTCGCCGACCCATGCCATATTGACGGAGAAAAGCGTCAGCGCTGCCGTTGTGGAAGCAGTCACGGCACCGATGGATTTCTTCGATTTCAGCAGGGTGTCGTGGAGCGTGGACAGGTGGAGCGGAAGCCTTGGCACGGAATATAGCACGGTACGGACTGGCGAGTTCGACGAGGTCATTACGGTGAGTGAGGCGGTCGCGGACGGAACGTGGGGGCCGGCGGCAGCGGTGGTCACGGTCGCGACGGACGGGGGCAGCGTAAAGGTGGAGCCTGCATGGGCGTGGGTAAGCGATACCGACCGCAAGGCGCATACGATACGTGTGCGGGCATCTTACGATAGCGGACTTTACATGGCTATTGCCACCATAGAGCTAATGCCTGATGCGGACTTGCCTGCAAGGGCGCCAGGTGACCCGTCTACTGAGGGGCTTCATACCTCGGTGCGTGTGCTTGAGCCATCGGTTGCCGTCAACAGGGCGTTGGAGCGTGGAACGCTCGTGCCCATACTTATCACGCAGCAAGAGCCGGCGGATATGGGGCTGACGGCGTTTAGCGATGATGATGGCAATGGCGTCGGGGCTCTTGACGATTCTGGGCGTCCTATGCCGTCGCTTCCAGAGATAGGGGCGATAAGGCTTGTGACCGGCACTGGTGCGAATGTGCGGGAGGTCGCAGGATATAAGGTGGAGATACCGCCAGAGGACGATAGGTTTATCGAGGTGACGGCGGACGCGACCGCAAAGAATACAAAGAACGTGCGACTGCAGATACTTAGGGCGGGCGTCGGCAGCGGCGAGAACGGTGCCGTGGTAGATGCGGACTGGGCGGACGAGGCGAAGCGTGTGCCAGTTATAGGGCAGTTCAACCTGACGGTATCGAACAGATTCCCAAGCGTCACGCTTAGGGTGGGCGACCTGAACCTGATGTTCCCGACCGAAAGCTCGACCGTGACCGCCACAAGCACAGCGGGGGCGGTGGACGTGCTGAATATCGTAGATAACGCAAAGACGCAAACGTTCATAAACAATATCGCCATGACATCGAGCGTCGGCGGCGAGCCCGCAACGGTGAAGCTTGTGCTAAAAGCGGACACCGACCCCACCGCCCCTGAGCCCGTACTCACCAAGGCAGGCACTCAACGAGGCCGTGCGACAGTCCAAGTCGCAGGCTTCAAACCACAGGAAGTGGCGATGAACGTCAAGGTGGTGAACGCCGCGCCGAACGTACGGCTCGCCAAAAACTCCGTGGCTCTGCATTATCCTGGCGAACCGATAGGCGATTTGCCGACGGTGCAGCCTGACCCCGAAAACCCGACCATGCTGCTTAGAGATGACTTCACGCCTGCCGTGGTCAACCTTATATCGGGCGTGCGAAACGGCGTGTTCGAGGACGGCTATAAGGTCAAGCGGGTGGAGATAAACCATACGGACCCAGACCGATTCAACCTACGAATCGAACCGTACAACCCAGACGAGCCAGGCGTGGTGAAGCTGACCCCGCTCGGCACCGTACCCAAGACCGTGCCGCTCAGGGTGATATTCCACGACCCTGCGTTCCCCGACAACCAACAGAACCTTGAAGCGAGCGACACCAAGTTCCGCAACATAGGGAATCTGCGTGTGACCATGCGGGCTTCCACCGCCCTGAACGTCACAAACAAAGCCACGCCCGTGGCGGTCAACCGAAACCACGTCAGCCGACTTGCCGAAGGCGGCAGCGATGATGAATACGAAACCGAATGGATTATTCGGGACATCCCCATCGGTCTGAACGTGGACAATATCGTGCTTGGCGATTGGAAAGCCCAGAGCATCAGCGAGACGTCCAAGACACGGACACCATGGCTCGGCGAAAATATTCTCGACGGCAACGGCGAACCGATACCGCCGGTGCGGGTCGAGGCGTATAAGAGCGGCATACGGCTCTACGCCCACAAAGCGGCACTTGAGGATTTGATGGAGCGTGGCAAGGTCAGCCCTGAAAGCACGACCTACCGCAACATGACCTACCGTATGCTTATCGGCTCGGACAAGATACGAGACAAGAACGACAGGGTACGCACCTTTGCCGTCAACCTGACGTTCAACGCCGGCAACCCCACATTCACCGTCAGCCTGAACAGCCGAACCAGGATAGACGTGGCGAACCCGAAGTCGTTCCAGACCGCCACCGTACGGCTTACCGGCACAACGGCGGAGATAGCGGGCGTCAGGCTCTACCCGACCGCCAAGAACAACGACGAACGACCCACCGAAAGCACGGACTTTATCGCCGAGGTGACTGGAGCATTGACGTTCAATATTATGACGCACCCCGACAATATGGAGGTGGTGCCCAAGGTGCGACAGAATTTATCGGTGCAACTGACGCTGACGAACGGCCAGGTCTTAAACTCCTGGACGGCACTCAACACCAAGAACAGAAACACCGACCGCACCATAGGCGTGACCGCCCTGCAAGCCGTTCAGCGGGCTACATCACGCACCGTCACCCTCTACCGTAGTCAGCCTTTGCAAGGGGCAGCGTTCGAGGCGGTCATAGGCACGCCCGCGGGCTCGTCCCTCGGCTATTACGGCATCGACCAAGCCCGCCTCGACAGCATTCGATTCGGCAAGCCCGTACTCGTACCCGACGGCGATACCACCCGCATAGGCTACGAAAAGTACGGTGACCCCGACAACCCGCACCACGGCGGCCTCGTCCTCGCCCGCACAGGCGAAACCACTTACGCCCTCAGCTTCGAGGACGGCATCGCCCCAGGCGCCATCCTCCACCGAAACTACCCCACCAACAAAACCACCACCAAGCTAAACAACAATTATGCAATCCGAGTGGAGTTATGGGCTGAGGGGACGTACAAACTCGACCCCGAAACAGGCCGAGCCGAAATCGACCCGACCACCGGCAAAGTTGTGCCATTACGCAACGCCAAGAACAAAGCCATGACCACCCCCACCGTCTACAACATAAGGGTGATTTTGAGATAAATTGGCCGCAAAAAAAAGTCCTTGCGGTGTGGGAACGCATCTACTATAATATAACGGCTGTCGTACGAATAGGACCGTGCGATGAATGCAGAAATAAGAAAGGTAGAGGCACAATGAAACAGGAGATACACCCGGAATACAAAGCCACAAGCGTAAGCTGCGCGTGCGGCAATGCGTGGGATACGCGCTCGACGGAAGAGACCATTCGGCTTGACGTCTGTTCGGCCTGCCACCCGTTCTTTACGGGTCAGCAGAAGTTCATCAACCGAGGCGGTCGCGTAGAGAAGTTCAAGAACAAGTACAACCTTTAGCTGCGACATATGGAAACCAAGACAGGGACAGGCCTAGCGGCCTGTCCCTGTTGTGTGAAACCGAGTGTGGCGGCGTAGTAGCTTAGCGGAGAAAAGCGATGTTTGAGAAACTGGATTTTATCATTGGGAAATACGACGAGCTTGCGGCAAAGGCGGCAGACCCTGACGTGATTGCCGACCAACCTGAGTGGCGGAAAATCGTCAAGGAAATGAGCGAGCTTGAGCCGGTCGTGGGCGAGTACAGCGCATACAAAAAGAACAAGGAAGCGCTTGCTGACACTGAGGAAATGCTTGACGGCGGCGGTCTTGACGATGACGAACGTGATATGTTCAAGACGGAGCTTGGTGAGCTGAAGGACAAGATAGCGGCAGGGGAGGAAGAACTGAGGTTCTTGCTGCTTCCGAAAGACCCCAACGACGACAAGAACGTGATACTTGAGATACGCGCCGGCACGGGCGGCGAGGAAGCGAGCCTTTTTGGTGGTGACCTCTTGCGTATGTATACGCGATACGCGGAACGCCGTGGCTACAAAACCGAAATGATAGACCTAAACGCGACCGAGCTTGGCGGCGTCAAGGAAGCCATTATGATGCTGCGTGGTAAGGGAGCGTACTCTCGCCTAAAATATGAAAGCGGCGTGCATCGTGTCCAACGCGTGCCGGAAACAGAGACATCCGGGCGCATACACACCTCGGCGGCTACGGTCGCGGTGCTGCCGGAGGTGGAGGACGTCGAGGTGGAGATAGACCCGAACGAAGTGCGTGTGGATGTGTTCCGCTCGTCGGGCAACGGCGGGCAGTCGGTCAACACCACGGACTCGGCGGTGCGGCTTACGCATGTCCCGACAGGCATCGTCGTATCGTGCCAGGATGAAAAGTCGCAGATAAAGAACAAGGACAAGGCTTTCAAGGTCTTGCGCGCCCGTCTGTACGACTTGGCGCTTCAGGAGCAGAACAAGGAGCAGGCGGACGCCAGACGGAGCATGGTCGGCTCGGGCGACAGAAGCGAGCGGATACGCACGTACAACTTCCCGCAGGGACGCGTGTCGGACCATCGCATAGGACTGACGCTTTACAAGCTGCCGATGTTTATGGACGGCGAGCTTGACGAGGTCGTCGACGGACTTATAACCAGCGACCGCGCCGAACGTATGAAGGCGTATTGATTTTCAACATGGCGAGGACGGAGATACTCGACGTAAGGGTGCCGGGCGAGGAAACGACGGCGAGACTAGGCCGGGCCGCAGAGGTGATCAAGCGGGGCGGCCTTGTAGCTTTCCCGACGGAAACTGTGTACGGGCTTGGCGCAAACGCCTTTGACGAGGAAGCCGTAGGACGCATATACGAAGCGAAAGGCCGCCCCTCGGACAACCCCATGATAGCGCATATCGCACGGCCGGACGATATAGGGCTTCTGGCGAAGTCCACGTCCCCGCATATGGAAAAACTGGCGAAAGCTTTCTGGCCCGGCCCTCTGACGATGGTGGCGGCAAAACGTGACGAAGTGCCGAGGCGAGTGACGGGCGGCCTCGAAACGGTAGCCATCCGCCTGCCGGACCACCCTGTCGCAGCCGAGCTTATACGGCTCGCCGGCATCCCCCTGGCCGCCCCCTCCGCAAACCTTTCAGGTAGCCCAAGCCCCACGAAAGCGGAGCATGTCATAGCCGACCTCGACGGAAAGGTGGATATCATATTGCAAGGAGGCCCTTGCCATATCGGAATAGAGTCTACGGTCGTAGACATGACAGCAAGCCCGCCGTGCGTGCTACGGCCGGGCATCATAACGCGTGAGGACATAGAGACCTGCCTCGGCGAACCCATAGCGGGGCACTCCGTCATTACGACGAACCCTCAGGCCGCCGCCCCCTTCGACGCCGCCCCCCCCAAATCCCCTGGCATGAAATACGCCCACTACGCCCCCAAAGCCACACTGCTCGTAGTTATGGGGCAAGACGCGGAAAAGACCGCCGCCGAGCTTATGCGATTAAAAAAACAAAACGAGGCGCTTGGCATACGCGTCGGGCTATTGCTCGCAGGCGAGCGTTCCCATTATGAATTTGCCCGTGACTTTTATGCGAAGCTTCGCGATTTCGACAACGAAGGCGTGGACATGATAATAGCGGTCGCCCCGCCCGAAGTCGGCGGCATCACCACCGCGATACTGAACCGACTGCTTAAAGCCGCCGGAAACAACATCGTCCGCGTATAGCCCATGCATACATAGTTCATGTATAATGGTAGGAAAGCGGCAAAGAAACAGGAGCATACCAAACAGGAGCATACCGAAATGAAAAAATTCTACATCACGACACCCATTTATTATCCTAGCTCGAACCTGCATATAGGGCACACTTATTGCACGGTCATGGCGGATGCGATGGCACGGTTCAAAAGGCTTGCGGGCTACGACGTCATGTTCCTGACCGGCACGGACGAGCACGGGCAGAAAATCCAGCGTGTCGCCGAGTCCCTTGGACGCACCCCGCAGGAGCACGTCGACGTGATAGTCGGTGGAATCAAAGAGCTTTGGGCGAAGATGGAAATAAGCTACGATGACTTCATCCGCACCACCGAGGAGCGGCACAAGCTACGCGTGCAGGAGATATTCCGCCTTATCCAAGACGCAGGCGACATCTACAAGGGCGTCTACGAAGGGTGGTATTGTACGCCGTGCGAAAGCTATTGGACGGACAAGCAGCTCGTGGATGGGAATTGCCCCGATTGCGGCCGGCCGGTGGAACGCATGAGCGAGGACGCATATTTCTTTAGGCTCTCAAAATATGGCGACAGACTCCTTGACTTATATAATGAAGGATTTTTGGAGCCGGAAACGCGCCGTCGCGAAATGGAGCAGTTTATCAAACAGGGTCTTGAGGATTTGAACATATCGAGGTCTGCTTTCGACTGGGGCATCAAGGTGCCGGACGATGAGGAACAGGTCATCTACGTATGGCTCGACGCGCTTTCAAACTATGTGACGGCACTGGGCTACCCATTGATAGAGGGCGGGGCGTCGGATGATGCAGCGGATGCGGGGCTCGAAAAGTACGAACGTTACTGGCCGGCGGACGTACACCTCGTCGGCAAGGAGATAGTGCGTTTCCACTCCATTATATGGCCTGCCATGCTTATGAGCGCGGGACTGCCCCTGCCGGGGAGCGTAAGGGGTCATGGGTGGCTGCTGCTTGAGGGCGGCAAGATGAGCAAGTCGCGCGGCAATGTCGTGGATCCTGTGGTGCTTATAGACCGCTACGGCGTCGATGCCCTGAAATACTTCCTGTTACGCGAATATACGTTCGGCAACGACGGGCTCTACACAAATGAAGTGATGCTGAACCGCATAAACGGCGACCTCGCCAACGACCTCGGCAATCTGCTTTCGCGTACATGCGGCATGGTGGAAAAGTATTTCGACGGTCACGTCAAGGTGTCCGTCCCAACTGATGACGTGGACACCGCCCTTGCGGAGCTCGCCACATCCATCGCCGGCAAGGTCGAAGCCCATATGGAGAAATTTAGCTTCAGCCATGCACTCGAAGAAATATGGTCGCTTGTCGGGGCGTCAAACAAATACATTGACGAGACAATGCCGTGGATACTTGCCAGGGACGAGACGCAACGCGACAGGCTCGAAGCGGTGCTATACAACCTCTGCGAGTCCCTGAGAATCATATCCATACTTATCCACCCCTTTATGCACCATTCCGCAAAAGAAATGCGTAGGCAGCTCGGCGTGGGCGAGGAAGGCGGCGTAATCTGGGACGACGCCAGGGTCTTTGCCAAGGAAGCGACTTATGATGTCGTAAAGGGCGACGCGCTTTTCCCGCGTATAGACGTCGAAAAAGAGATAGAAGCGCTAGAGGCTCTGGGCTAGATGGAAAAACTGCTTTTCGATTCGCACGCGCATATCAATTACGAGGGGTATTCCGATGCTGAACGTGACGAGCTTATGGGTCGCATCGACGATTCAGCCATTGCGTACGTGGTCGATGTCGGCTTCGACATAGAAAGCTCGCGTCTTGCCATAGCCCACGCACAGGCAAAGCCGTGGTGCTATGCAGCGGTCGGCGTCCACCCGCACGACGCAAAGACCCTTACGGACGATGCGTTCGAGACCCTTAAAAAGCTTCTCAAGGAGCCAAAGGTCGTGGCGCTCGGCGAAACGGGCCTTGACTATTACCGTGACCACTCGCCGCGTGACGTTCAGCGCGACGCCTTTCGCAGGCAGATAAGGCTCGGCCTCGAAGCGGGCTTGCCCATTATCATCCACGACCGTGAAAGCGGCGGCGACACCATCGAGATATTGAAAGAGGAAGGGGCTTTTCCAGGCTCCCGCGTCCTGATGCATTGCTTCTCTGGAAGCGCCGAGCAAGCGGCGGAGTATATCGCCCTCGGCTGCACCATATCCATCGCCGGCCCCATTACATACAAAAACAACAAAAAGACCATAAGGGTCGTCGCGGAAACGCCGCTGGAGCATCTGCTTATCGAGACGGACTCCCCCTACCTGACGCCGGAGCCATTTCGCGGCAAGCAGAACGAGCCGCCCTATGTGGAGCATGTCGCCCGCAAGGTGGCGGAGATCAAGGGGCTTGCGTACGAGGAGGTCGCCGCCGCCACCCTCGCAAACGCCAAACGCTTCTTCGGGCTATGATTAACGAAACCCTGATTCCCGATAGCCAACCGATAGTGCTCGGTCTCTCCGGCGGGCCGGATTCCGTATGCCTGCTCCTTGAGCTTCTTGCGATGAACGCAGCCCGGCGCGAGGGCGGCGGCTTGGGGAACCCCATCGTCTGCGCCCACGTCAACCACGGGCTGCGTGGCGATGAATCGGACGGTGACGAAACATACGTTCGCTCATTGTGCGAGCGGCTAGGTGTCCCTGTCGAGGTGAAACGCATAGACGCCGCCGTCCTCGCCAAAGAAAAAGGCCTGACGGTCGAGGAAGCCGGCCGCGAGGCGCGCTACGCATTTTTCGACGAGCTTTGCCAAGCGTATCTCGCAGGAGTGACCGCCTCCCCCTACCCGCCTGCACCGCTTATCGCCACCGCCCACAACCAAGACGACCAGGTCGAGACCATACTTATGCGTATCCTGCGTGGCACAGGCACGGACGGCCTTGCAGGCATAGCCCCCATCCGCAAGAGCGCCGCCGGCTTCGACATCGCCCGCCCCCTGCTCGGCGTGTCAAGGAAAGAGATTGACAGCCGGCTCGCGACCTACGGCGAGACGCCAAGGATAGACACAAGCAACCTGGAGGCCGAACACTTTCGCAACAAGCTGCGGCTCGAAGTCCTGCCGTACCTTAAAGACGCGCTCGGCATCGACCTGCGACGTGGGTTTCTCCGCCTCGCCGAAAACGCCGCTGAGGATCGGGATTACTTCGAGGCGGTGGTGGCGGGTATTCTTGAGCCCTACAAAACCCTCGCCACCCTCCCTGCCCCCGCCCTCGCCACCGCCCACCCCGCCATACGCCACCGCCTTATCCGTGCCGTATTCGCCGAGCTCGGCCTGCGACACGACATCGCATCCGTCCACCTTGCCGCCGCCGACCGCCTGCTCGAAACCTTTCAAAACGGCGGCGAAGCGTCCGGCAAGCGCGTGGAGTTCCCCTGCGACTACACTTTCGGCATCATCGGCAAAGAGGCGGTTTTCCGTGCCCCCGCCGACGCCGACCCCGACTGGAAGCCCCGCCGCCGGTTCTGAGCGGCTTTGAGTAAACCCTATTGAATATCCCCCGCTTGATATGATAAAATCACTCGGTTAGCTATCGTGCGACTGCTTGACGCGGAAAGATACGCGACTGGAATGGAGAAGCCTGCAATTTGGCAATGAAAAACAAACGAAACTATGGTTTTTTTGTGGTCATAATACTGGCCTTGATTATGTTGGCGGTATTTACGCGCACCGAACCTGCTCCGGAAATGAAAGAGGTCAGCTTCTCCGAGCTCGCAAATGAGCTCAGAAGGAGCAATGTCACCAAATTCGTCACGGAGGGCACCAAGCTGCAGGCCGAGCTCAAAGACGGCAGCACCATTGTGGCTTATGCCGCCAACATAATAGAGATAAGCTGGCTAAATGACACTTATGTGTTCCCGCAGATGCTTAGGGGGACCATAGAGGATGTCTCAAGCCCACAGCCCAGAGACGGCGGCATATTGGCATCGTTGCTGCCGACGTTGCTTATGGTCGGCGTGCTTGTTTTCGTGATGTATTTCATAATGAACAGCGCGGGCGGCGGTGGCGGCCGCGTGATGCAGTTTGGGCGAAGCCGTGCCAGATTGCACAAGGAGGGCGACGGCAAGAAGATCACGTACGAAGAGGTGGCAGGGCTCGACGAGGAGAAGGAGGAGCTTTCGGAGGTCGTCGACTTCCTGAAAAACCCGACGAAGTACAACGAGCTTGGCGCCCGCATCCCAAAAGGCATACTGCTTGTCGGCCCGCCAGGCACGGGCAAGACCTATCTTTCCAAGGCGACGGCAGGCGAGGCGGAAGTGCCGTTCTTCACCATATCCGGCTCGGATTTTGTGGAGATGTTCGTGGGTGTCGGCGCGTCAAGGGTGCGTGACCTTTTCGAACAGGCGAAGAAAAACAATCCTTGCATAATTTTCATAGACGAGATAGATGCGGTTGGCCGCAGGCGCGGCGCGGGCCTTGGCGGTGGGCACGACGAACGCGAGCAGACGCTCAACCAATTGCTTGTGGAGATGGACGGCTTTGGCGAGAACAGCGGAATAATAATTCTGGCCGCGACAAACCGCCCCGACATCCTCGACCCGGCGCTGCTCCGCCCCGGACGCTTCGACAGGCAGGTCGTCATAGGCATCCCCGACATAAAAGGAAGGGAAGCGATATTCCGCGTCCACTCAAAGAACAAGCCATTGTCCGAGGAGGTCGACCCCAAGGTGCTCGCAAGAAGGACGCCGGGCTTCACGCCGGCAGACATCGAAAACATGCTGAACGAAGCCGCGCTTCTTACAGCGCGACGCAACGGTCGCAAGATACGCATGGAAGAGATCGAAGAGGCGATTACGAAAGTCATCGCAGGGCCGGAAAAGAAGAGCCGCGTGATAAGCGAAAAGGAGCGCAAGCTTGTCGCCTACCACGAAGCAGGGCATGCCATCGTGGCGCACGACTTGCCGAACATCGACCCTGTACACCAAATCACGATTATTCCGCGTGGGCGTTCCGGCGGCTTCACCATGGTATTGCCCAAAGAGGACAGAAACTACGGCACAAAGACCGAGATGCAGGAGCAGATAGTCAATCTGCTCGGCGGACGGGTCGCGGAAAAACTTACACTTCACGATATCAGCACGGGCGCGAGCAACGACATTATGCGGGCAACGGACATAGCGCGCGACATGGTCAAGAAGTACGGGTTCTCGGACAAGCTCGGGCCGGTCAATTACAGCTCGGAAGAAGAGGTGTTCCTCGGTCGCGACTTCACCTCGCAGAAAAATTATTCGGAGGCGCTTGCCGCAGAGATCGATGAGGAGATCAAGGCGCTTATCGAAGAGGCCTTTGTCACTGCCGAGCGCATTCTCAACGAAAACATCGACAAGCTTCACAGAGTCGCAAACGCGCTTCTCGAACTGGAAACGCTTGACGGCGAGCAATTCGAGGCTCTGTTCAAAGGCGAGCTTACCGTGGAGCAGCTTACGGAGAAAGTGAAAAACGAGGAGGCCCGCATAAGCGAGCGCAATGCGATCGAGGCGGCCGAGATGGAGCAGATAATCGCTGAGGCGGAGGCTGACCCAGATGCGGACCCGGATACGGACTCAGATGCGGACGACGACGATTACGACGAACATGACGACGATTACGACGAGGAAGATTACGAAGAAGACGATGATTTTGACTCGGATAAATGATAGTATATTGAATCGGTAGTTTGTGACCTCGGGAGGTATGAAATGGCAAACGAAAAATTGGATGAACTACGGCGGCTAAAAGCTGAGGTGGCCCTAGGCGGCGGCGAGAAGCGAATCGAAAACCAGCACAAAGGCGGCAAGCTGACGGCACGTGAGAGGATGGACATTTTGTTCGATCCGGGCACGTTTGTCGAGCTTGACGTTTTTGTCCACCACAGGAGCAACAACTTCGACATGGGCAAGACCCGCGCCCCGGGCGACGGTGTCGTGACTGGCTACGGCAACGTGGACGGAAGGCTTGTCTATGCGTACGCGCAGGACTTCACGGTGCTTGGCGGCTCGCTGGGCGAGTACCATGCGAACAAGATCGTGAAGGTGCAGGAGATGTCGCTGAAGATGGGCGCCCCCATCGTAGGGCTCAACGACAGCGGCGGGGCACGTATACAGGAAGGCGTCACAGCCCTCTCCGGCTACGGGAAGATTTTTTACAACAACACCATCTCTTCCGGCGTCGTCCCTCAGATTTCGGTCATCATGGGGCCGTGCGCTGGCGGCGCAGTCTACTCGCCTGCCATCACGGACTTCATCTTCATGGTGGACGGGACGAGCCAGATGTTCATCACGGGCCCGCAGGTCATCGAGACGGTCACGGGCGAGAAGATTACGGCAGAAGAGCTTGGCGGCGCCCGCACCCACAATGCAAAGAGCGGCGTCGCGCACTTTATGGGCAAGGACGATGCGGACACTCTGGCGCAGGTGAGGGAGCTTCTGTCTTATCTGCCGTCGAACAACCTTGAGGTCGCGCCGCCTGTCTGCTCAAGCGACGACCCGAACAGGCTTATCCCTGAGTTCGACGAATTGGTGCCGGACAACCCGAACAAGCCCTACGATATGTACAAGGTGATAGCAGGCCTTGCGGACGACGGAAAGATCTTTGACGTCGCGAAGGATTATGCGAAGAATATAATAACTTGCTATATCCGGCTTGGCGGCAATTCAGTAGGCGTCGTCGCGAGCCAGCCGATGGTCGCGGCGGGCTGTCTCGACATAAATGCGTCAGACAAGGCGGCGCGGTTTGTCCGTCGCTGCGACGCGTTCAACGTCCCCTTGCTCGTAATTACGGACGTGCCGGGTTTCCTGCCGGGGACAGACCAAGAAACGGGCGGCATCATCCGCCACGGCGCCAAGCTGCTCTACGCTTTCTGCGAGGCGACCGTGCCGCGCGTGACCCTGATTCTGCGCAAGGCCTACGGCGGCGCGTATATAGCGATGAACAACAAAGAGCTTGGCGCGGACTTGGTGCTCGCATGGCCGAGCGCGCAGATTGCGGTAATGGGCGCGGAGGGCGCGGCCAACATCGTTTTCAGGAACGACATCAAGGACGCGGACGATCCGATCGCGGTGCGCAAGGCGAAGGTCGCGGAGTACGAAGAGAAGTTCAACAACCCATACAGGGCTGCGGAGCTTGGCTATGTAGAGGATGTCATCGAGCCGAGCGAATCGAGGCAGAGGCTGATAAGCGCGTTCGATATGCTCGAGTCCAAGCGTGACTCACGCCCGGCGAAGAAGCACGGAAACATTCCGTTGTAAGGAGGGTCGCATGGGACTATTCAACAAAAAGAAAAATAAAGGCGCGGACGACGGCGAGCTTGCGGCCGTCATCGCCGCCGGCATAGCGGCCAGCGAAACGGACGAGGAGCTTATCGCCGTCCTCTCGGCTGCCGTCGCCGCATACGAAACAGGAAGCGGCAGACAGACGCTCCACGTAAGGAAGCTCTCGCGAGCCGCCGCCGTCCGTCCCGCATGGGGCGCCATGGGCACAAACGAAGCGATAGATATGCGTCGTATATAATCATAAAACAAGGAGGTATGTAAATGAAGAAGTACAGCATCACGGTAAATGGCAAGGTCTACGATGTCGAGGTGAACGAGGTCGGCGGCGCGCCGTCGGTCGTTCCTGCGGCGGCTCCCGCCCCCGCCCCCGCACCGGCTCCCGCCCCTGTGGCGGCGGCTCCTGTGCCTGCTCCGGCAGCAGCTCCGGCTCCCGCTCCTGCGGCGGCTCCTGCAGCAGCTCCGTCGGCTGGCGCGACCACCGTCGAGGCCCCCATGCCCGGCACAGTCCTCAACGTCGTCAAAAAAGCCGGCGACCCGGTCGGCGAAGGCGAGACCGTGCTTATCCTCGAGGCCATGAAGATGGAGAACGAGATCGTTTCGCCCGCAGGCGGCACCATCGACGCCATCGCGGTCAACAAGGGCGCTTCGGTCAATGCGGGAGACGTGCTGTTCTCGGTAAAATAAGCGAAAGGGGAGGGCGCTCCCATGCTTCTGGCTTTTGATGTAGGCAATACGAACATGGTGCTCGGCGTCTTCAAGGACGGCGAGCTTGTTCAGGACTGGCGCATGGAAACCATGCACCATCGCAGTTCTGATGAGTATGCGATGGTGGTGAACCAGCTTTTCGGGTTTGAAGGGCTGAGACTCTCCGATGTAAAAGACGTCATTATTTCAACAGTTGTGCCGCCTGTGCTTTATTCTCTGCAAAACATGGTGCAGAAATATCTCGGCACGCGGGCGATGGTGGTCGGGCCAGGCATCAAGACCGGGCTCGAGATTATTTACGACGACCCGACCCAGGTAGGCGCCGACCGCATAGTGAACGCGGTTGCGGCCTTGCACAAATACGGAGGCCCGCTCATCGTCATCGACTTCGGCACCGCGACCACATTTTGCGCATGCACAAAGGACTGGCGATACATAGGCGGCTCCATCGCGCCAGGCGTCAAGATATCCTCGGAGGCGCTCTTCGAGAAGACTGCGAAACTGCCGCGCGTCGAGATAGACGAGCCTCTCGCGACAATTGGCAAGAACACGATAGAGAGCATGCAGTCGGGTTTGGTCTACGGGCATCGAGGCATGGTGGAGTATATTGCAGCCCGTATAAAAGAAGAGCTTGCAGAGATAGACGGCAGCGGAGAGCCGGTACGCGTCATTGCGACGGGCGGTCTGGCGGCCTTGATGCATAGAGGTACGGGCAGCATAGACGTGGTCGACAGGATGCTGACGCTCGAAGGCCTGTCATATATCTACGACAAGAACAAGAAGGATTGAGCGGCAATATGAAAATGTTTCTCGCGCCGCTTGCGGGAATCACGGATAAGACATTCAGAAGGCTGTGCCACGAAAACGGCGCAGCCTTGGTATATTCGGAGATGGTGAGCGCAAAGGCTCTCTGGTACGGCGACAGGAAGACGGGCGAATTGCTGGAGACATGCCCAGAGGAAGGGCCGGTCGCTTTTCAGGTGTTCGGTTCCGACCCGGAGGTGATGGCATTCGCCGCCGAAGCCCTGGACGAAAGGGAAAACGTATTGATCGACGTAAACATGGGCTGCCCCGTGCCAAAGGTCGTCAAGAACGGCGATGGCTCGGCTTTGATGAAAAATCCCAAAAAAGCAGGTCAAATTTTGGGAGCGATGTGCAAAAAAACAAAAAAACCTATCACGGCAAAGATAAGATCCGGCTGGGACGCGGAAAACATCAATGCTGTGGAGGTCGCCCAAACACTCGAAAATGCAGGGGCTTCGATGGTCTGCGTGCACGCACGTTCGCGCGAACAATATTACAGCGGAAAAGCGGACTGGGACGTGATAGCGAAAGTCAAGGCTGCCGTTTCGATTCCGGTCATCGGAAACGGGGACGTATGTTCGCGGGAAGATGCGGCGCGAATGGTGGAGCAGACGGGCTGCGACCATGTGATGGTTGGGCGTGGCGCACTCGGAAACCCTTGGATTTTCAACGAAAATATAGATGGGGAACGCACCTTGCCCACGACCCGCGACAAAGTCGAAATGTTTATTCGCCATGCCCGCCTGACTGCGGAGCACAAAGGCGAGAGAATGGCCGTTCTCGAAATGCGCAAGCATGCCGGGTGGTATTTCAAGGGCATTCCCGGCTCCGCTCGACTAAGGGCTCAGGTTAACATAATACAAGACCTAAAAACCCTTGTTCGCGAGGTCGGGGAATTTGCTGCCGACGCGTATTTTTCATAGCGAAATTTCCTTGAGTTTTTAACATAAAATGTCACAAAACAGCAACAAAAGTGTTATAAAAAAAACCTTTGCTATATATGTTTAAAACCTGCGTAATGTGGTAACATAATGCATGAGAGGGAGATGCGCCATCAGCACTCCCATGTATTTTGCGGTGTACTTTGCCGTTCGGTTTCATGTGGACTGAAAAACAAGGGTAGAGGAGAACAATGAGGGAGAATGGATTATCGTTAATAGGGAGCAGGATCTTCACCCGGGTGATGGCTTGGGTGCTGGTATTCGCTCTGGCGATTACCATGGTGCCCTTGAACGCAAGCACGGTCTATGCGTCCGGCGATGACGCGCCCGGCACCGAGGAGCAGCTGCCAGAAAGCGGCGAGCCGTCCGAGCCAGAGGGCGGCGACCCTGGCGATGACCCCGGTGAGCCCGGCGGCGACGAGCCTGAGCCTACGCCTCCTGAAGACCCAGAAGAGCCTCCCATAGAGGAGCCGGAAGAAGAAGACGAAGAAGAGATCATCGAGATGATGGGTCTGCTCGAGCCGATGAGCTCTGGGCTGGACATGCTCGACTTCAGCTGGTTCTCCGGCCCTGGCGAGGAAACTTATCAAATAGCTACGGCAGACCAGCTTGCTGCTCTTGCTTTCATAGTCAACGGCGGCCCGGACCTTCCACTGGGGATTTCACAATACAGTTTTGAAGACCAAGTCATCAGGCTCACGAACGATATAAACCTCGGAGCCTACGGCGAATTGTGGAACGAGGGCAGGGGCTGGATACCCATTGGCGATGGCGGCACGGTCGATGCCGTGTTCAAAGGGTACTTTGACGGAGCGAGGACACGTTCCGGCGGAAGGATTACCGCAAGGTACGACATTACGGGGCTGTACATAGACGACACCATCACAGGCCGCAGGCAGTACAACGGCCTGTTCGGATATATCGATGGGGGCGTGGTCGAAGGCCTTAGGATAGTGAACGCGGACATAAAGGCGAACGCGGACGGCACGGCATATGTCGGAGGGGTGGCAGGACTGGTAGAAGGTTCGGGCGCCCTGGTCGACTGGAACGTGGTCACGGGTTCCGTGTCGTACACGGGCACGAGCGATGAGGCGCGCGTAGGCGGCTTGGTCGGCGAGGTACGCAGTTCGAACGCCACCGTCAACGCCGGCATTTCGGAAGCCGCCGTCAGCGGCCGCCAATACGTCGGCGGCGTGGCAGGCTTTGTCGGGTCTAGCGGCAGGGCGGATCACTCATATTCCACAGGCATGGTCATAGGCACAGGGAACAACGTCGGCGGAATCGCGGGCATGGTCTCGGGCGGCAGGGTGTTCTCCACCTGGTCTATCAGCGCTGTCAGGGGACTGTCGAACGTTGGCGGCATAGTCGGGCAGGCGGCATCAGGCGCGACCGTGGAAAGAAGCGCCGCGTTGAACACGAGCGTCCTCTCGGTCACGAACGCGGACACGGTCGTAGGCAGGGTGGCGGGCGCAAGCAGCGGCGCCCTCTCAAACAACATAGGCTTTTCCGGCATGGATCTCAGGCATGGGGTCGATGCCACGACATACACTGGCGGCACGACAAAGATTCCTGGCGCCACCGCTTCCGAGACAGGCGTGGACGGCGCGAGCAGGAACGCGACGAGCCTGCAAGTTGTCGGCGGCTTCCCCGCGCAGTTCATACAATACCCGTGGGGCTATGCCTACGGTGCCCTTCCCGGCATAGGCCTCAACGTGTCGTACCCGATGCCCTCTCACCTTATACCGACGTCGGGCGAGCCGAACAACCTATGGTATTACCAAAACCCGAACGCGAGCGTATTCACGATAAGCACGGCGGCAGACCTTGCTGGCCTTGCGGAGCTTGTCAACGATGAAGGGATCGCCTTCGCCGGCAGGACGCTCAACCTTATAGACAATATCGACCTGACCCTGTACGGCGCCGCATGGAACGGCGGCAGGGGCTGGTCGCCTATAGGGATATCGACGACCAATATGTTCCGTGGCGTGTTCAACGGCAATACCTACACCGTCACGGGTCTTTACATAAACGACATCACCGCGCCGCAGAGGGCGTACAACGGGCTCTTCGGCTACGTCGGGACTGGCGGCGCTGTTCGCAACCTCAATGTGCAGGGCGCGAGCGTCGTGTCCAACAATGCCGGCGCGTCCTATTTGGGAATAATCGCAGGATTCATAACAGGGGCAGGCTCTCAGATAGAGGGCGGCTCCGTCACTGGCTCCATCGCGTACACAGGCGCGAGCGATGATGCGCGCGTCGGTGGTGTGGTCGGAATGGCTCAGTCAGGCACGGCCATAGAGAACGTCAGTTCTGCAGCCACCGTAAGCGGCAGGTCGGGCGTCGGCGGCGTTGCGGGCGAGCTCTCGGCCGCCACCGTAAGCGGCAGCTCATCCACAGGCGCGGTCAGTGCCACGAGCGCGGGTGCCGGCACAGGCGTCGGCGGCGTGGCGGGCATTGTCGGAGGCTCAGGCAGCAGGGTGGAAAGCAGCTACTCCACAGGCGCTGTCACTAGCATAGGCAGTCAAGTCGGCGGCGTGGCAGGCAACGTCACAGGCCCGAACGCAGTCATAAGCGGCAGCTCCGCCACAGGCAATGTGGGCGGCGCCGCGCAGGTCGGCGGCGCCGTAGGCCATGTAGGTGCTGGCGGCAAGGTCGAATACAGTTATTCAATGGGTGCCGTCACAGGCACAGGAAACGGCGTAGGCGGCGTGGCGGGCTTCATCGTCGGCGGCGGTGCCGCAGGCGAAGCGAACAACGGTGCCGCCATAGGCAACTGGTCCACAAGCTCCGTCCAAGGTGCGGACTATGCAGGCGGCGTGGCGGGTCAGCTTGGCTCGGCCAATGCCATCGTGCGGCAAAACGCCGCATTGAACCCGAGCGTCGCAAGGACGGCCGGCGGCACGGGCAACCTCGGCCGCGTGGCAGGGAGCGCAGGCGCCCTGACGGACAATATAGCCTATGCCGATATGCAGATATCAAAGGCGGTCGCGCCTTCGCCTACAGGGGTGGACGGCACGAGCCGAGGCGGCGCAAGCGTACAGATACTCGCGGCCTTCCCTTCGTGGACAGAGGGCGGCATCCCGGTAGGGTTTGGCATATCGCCATGGACTTATGAGGCGGGCAGCCTTCCCGGGCACGGAGCGGCGGTCCCGATGCCGCCCCATCTGGCTATCACGGCCGGCAAGCCGAACGCCATCTGGTACGGACGCAACCCAAGCCTTACGACCTTCACCATCGCCACGGCTGATGAGCTTGCCGGCCTTGCGGAAATAGTAAGCGACGGCCTCGTCGATTTCGACGGCCAGACCGTCATCCTCGCATCGGACATCAGCCTCGGCTCTTACGGCTCTGGCTGGAACGCCGGCAAGGGTTGGCTCCCCATAGGCACCGGCGAACATCCCTTTGCCGGCACCCTCAACGGCGGCGGCTACACCATCACCGGGCTATACATAAATGACGCATCCGCTCCCCAGAGGGAATGCAACGGGCTGTTCGGCCATATCACCGGCGGCCGTGTCGTGGATCTCAGGGTAGAGGGAGCGAACATCACATTCAGCTCCGCCGTTGCCCCCGCCGTTTCGTGCGCAGGCATCATCGCTGGCGTCATCGAGGGCGCAGGCGCATACATAGAGTGGAGCTTCGTCACAGGCACCGTTTCCTATGCGGGCACAAATGACAACGTTCGCATCGGCGGCATCGCAGGGCAGGTTCAGGCAGGCGCTTCCCTTACGGAAGTCGGCTCCGCCGCCACAGTCAACGGCAGGCAGTACGCAGGCGGCGTGGCGGGCTATGTCACCGGCGGCGGCAGCGTGGACAACGCATATGCTACAGGCAACGTGACAGGCGCGGGCAGCAATGTCGGCGGCATCGTCGGCTATATCGACGGCGGCGTCGTGGTGGCTGCGTGGGCATCGGGAACAATAACAGGCGCGGACCGTGTCGGCGGCGTGGCTGGGCAGGTAGGCACGGGGGGCAGCGTTTCAAGCAGCGCCGCTCTCAACCAAGGGGTCGTCGCCACCGCAGCCAACCCCGCAAACTTCGGCAGGGTCGCGGGCAATGCCACAGGCTTGTCCGGCAATATAGCATTCGACGCCATGACGTACAGCAAACAGACGTTCACGCCGGGGGATGCGACCATCGAAGGCGCGTCCAGGGGCAGGGGCGCCCTGCAAGGCGCAGGCGGCTTCCCCGAACCCCTTGTCACGTTCCCATGGACTTATAGCACAGGGTCTTTGCCGGGGCTCGGCACGGCCATGCCGATGCCTGCCCATCTTGGCCTTCTCCCGGGGACGCCGGACTCCCAGTGGTATTATCAGAACCCGACGGCCTCAGGCTACACCATCACCACCGCAGACCAGCTTGCCGGGCTTGCCGAGATCGTGAACTCGGGCGAGACAGATTTCAGCGGAAAGGTCATAACCCTCGCCGCCAATATAGAGCTTCATATCTACGGCGCGTCGTGGAACGGCGGCAAGGGATGGATACCCATAGGCCTTGATGCCGACACCCCGTTCAGCGGCACGTTCAATGGCAGTCTTAGAACCATAGCAGGTCTGTTCATAAACGACACAAGCACAGGCCAAAGGCTGTACAACGGCCTGTTTGGCTACGTGAACAACGGCGCGGTCATACAAGGCGTCAGGCTCGAGAATGCGAACATCCGAGCGAATGCTCCGGGCGGCGATTCTTATGTCGGCGGAGTGGCGGGCTATATCGTAGACTCGGGCACGCAGATAGAGAACAGCACGGTCACCGGCCTTGTCTCATATACAGGCACAAACGCCAATGCCCGCGTCGGCGGAATAACTGGCGAGATGCAGGACAGCTCCATCGTGACGGGCAGCCGTGTCACTGCGACAGTGGAAGGCGTAGGCTACGTCGGCGGCATCGCGGGACGGGTCAGAACGAACAGTGCCATAAGGGAGAGTCACACCACCGGTAATGTCACCGGCACGGGCGCCTATGTCGGCGGCATCACAGGCCGGATAGGCCTAATAAGCGCAACAGCAGGCGTGGCAACGGAAACAGGCATCGTGGAGGATTGCTATTCCACAGGCTATATACGTAGCGACGGGGACTATGTGGGCGGCATCGCCGGATCGGTCAATGGCTCAGGCGGGAACGCGCCTTTGCGCAGAAGCTATTCCACAGGCGCAGTCCGGGGCGCGAATAACGTTGGCGGAGTGGCAGGCCGTGTCGAAACCAACAACACGATAGTTGATGACTGCTATAGCATGGGCGATATCATAGCGACGGGGACGAGAGCCGGCGGCGTAGTGGGCTGGCTGTACGGGCTGACTCAAAACAATACAGGCCTGACGCTCAACGGCCAAGTTAGAAGAAGCTGGGCATCGGGCTCCGTGCAGGCCAATGACTATGTCGGCGGCATAGTCGGCGACATCAGCGGCAACGGCATGGTGGTCGACTGCGCCGCGCTGAACAGAAGCGTCATAAAGAGAAACAATGCCGTCGCAAACCTCGGTCGTGTCGTAGGGAGCGCCCCTGCTACCCAGGGGCCGGGCGGCAACGCGGCGAGGATCTCCGGCAACATAGCGTTTGAGGACATGGATATAAGGTATAACGGTACCGCCGGCGCGCCAAAAACCCCCGCCTCTGGCCTTACTGAAGTGGACGGCCTGAACCGTGGCAAAGGTGACCTTAAAGAAGCTTCGGGCTTTACCACTTCAAACTCATGGTTTACAAGCAGGGAGGCAAACCCCGGCTCGCCGTGGTACTACCTTCCCGAAGCGCTGCCCGGACTTGGCGCACCTGTTATGCCCATGCCCGCGCATCTTGTCGGTGACGGCCCACGGACTCTGTGGTACTACCTCGACCCGTCCGCCGACGTCTTTACCATCACAAACGCCGACGAGCTTGCAGGGTTGGCAAAGCTCGTAAACGAAGGCATAGACTTCGACGGCAAGACCATCGACCTCGTGGCGAATATTGACTTGAGCTACTATGCCACCACAAACGCTTCATGGGAGGATGGACGAGGCTGGACGCCCATAGGCGGCGCAAACTTCGCAGATGCCGCCGCCAATCCGTTCCGTGGCACATTTGAAGGGAATGGGCATACTATTTCCGAGCTGTCTATCGACGATGACCGCACAGCCACAGCTACCACGAGACGGCGTCATGGCTTGTTCGGATACATATCGGGTGGCGCCTCAGTGCGAAACCTCAATGTGCAAGGAACGAGCATCACATGGGCCCCCAATTTTCCAGGCCGTATTGGCATGGTGGTAGCGCTTGCCGAAGGCGCAGGCACTGTCATCGAAGGCTGCAGCGCCACAGGGACCATCACCTACACCATCGCCGCGAATACGACCACCCGCACGGGCGGCATCGTGGGTAGCCTAGACACAGGCGCCGAGGCAAGGAACGTCTGGTCTGGCGTAGACATCACTGGCAGGCAGCAGGTAGGCGGCGTGGCGGGCTATGTCGACAACGGCAGCGCAGTAATTTCGTCTTGGGCATCGGGCACCATGCAAGGGGCCCTGAACGTCGGTGGCGTAGTTGGCCAAGTGGCTACAGGCGGCAGCGTAACAGGCAACGCCGCCCTTAACATAAGCGTCTTTAAGACAGGTGCTGGAGTTGCGGGTGTTGGACGGGTATCGGGAACAGGGAGTGCCGCTGAACTGTCAGAAAATATTGCATGGTCGGCTATGAATATCAGAGTCGGTGCCACAAGCGCTACGACCGGCACTATCAAGACACCTCTTGCTCCGACTTATACAGGTCTGGACGGCCAAAGCATGGACGTGCTCATACTCCATACGCCCTTGGCTTTCCCCGCCGGTTTTGGACAGGCTCCATGGGTCTATGAAATGGGCATGCTGCCCGGCCTTGGCGCAGGGGTCGCGATGCCTACGCACCTTGCGTATTCGGGCTACGACCCATCGAAGTTCACATGGCTTGGGACCGACCCGTCGGCGACAAGCTTCTCGATTACCACGGCGGTCGAGCTTGCCGAGTTCGCCGAGCTTGTGAACGGCGGCTTCCCCTTTATCGGGCTTACAGTAAATCTCGCAAACCCGATCAGCCTTTCCGCCTATGGCTCCGGCAAGGGCTGGACCCCGATAGGCACAAGCGCCGCCGCTTCTTTCCAAGGCACGTTCAACGGCACGGGCCATGCCATCACAGGCCTATATATAAATGATGTCGGTTCGGCGCAAAGGGATTACAACGGGCTATTCGGATATATAAACAACAATGCAATAGTAAGGAACGTCAAGGTCGAGAATGCGACAATCACATTCGATGCGGCCGGCGCAAACGCGAGGGGCGGCATCGTCGTGGCCGTCGCTGACGTGAGCTCTATAATAGAAAACTCCCAAGTCGTAGATTCGACTATTTCATATACAGGCACAAGCACCACAAGCGGGTACACAGGCGGTCTTGTCGGCGAGGTTCGTGCCGGCTCCGTTGTAAGAAACAGCTTCTCCACCGGTGAAGTAAACGGACGGAACAATGTGGGCGGCGTGGTCGGCTATATCAACGGCGCGGGCAGCAGGGTCTACAACACATGGTCCATAGCCACAGTCAGTGGCGCCCAAGGTGTCGGCGGACTGGCGGGGGCTATCGCTGCAGGCGCGGGCGGTGTGGCGGACAGCGCGGCGCTGAACGAGAGCGTCACGGCAACGGCAAACGGAGCCGCGAACGTAGGCAGGGTCACCACAAACGCAGTAGGTCTGTTCGGCAATGTGGCCTTTGCCGATATGGATATCTTCCATAATGCTACGACGCCCAAGCCCACCACATCTTCCGAGACAGGCGTGGACGGAGCGGACAGGACAGGGCAGGTACTGCAAGGGCCAGGGGCGTTCCCTGGAGCTCTTAGGCAGCCCCCATGGGTCTATACGGCCGGCTCCCTTCCTGGTCTCGGCGAGCCATTCCCGATGCCCGACCATATTATTGCGGAGGACGATCCCGCCATACTCACAATCGCCACGGCTGCGGAACTCGCCACGTTTGCGGCCTCGGTCAACGGCGGCGATTCATTCCTGAACAGGCAAGTCATCCTTGCGGCGGACATAGACCTAGGCTCATATCCAAACTGGACTCCAATAGGCTTGAACGGCACCACCCCGTTCCGTGGCATCTTTGACGGAAACGGCCGCACCGTCACAGGCCTGACCATAAACGCCACGACGCAACACGCAGGGCTCTTTGGCTATATAGGCGATAACGGCTACGTACACGACCTCGTTATCGAAAATGCAAACGTGGCATTGACTTATACAGGTGCAGGCGATTCGTACGTGGGCATATTGGCGGGCTACGTCAATGCCGCCCGCATCGAGGACATCAGCGTTTCGGGCACGGTTTCGACCACCACAGCCACCGCCCATATCGGCGGCATCGTGGGGCATATGCAGGGCACGGGTGTGACCCTGGCAAGGGGAGTGTCCGAAGCAGCGGTAAGCGGCGTGGCAAACGTCGGCGGCATCGCGGGCTATGTCAACGCAGCGAATGCCACAATAGAAAACAGCTATTCCACAGGCGCCGTCATGGGCACGGGCACCAATGTCGGCGGCATCGTGGGCTATATCGCGGGAACGACTGCAAGGGTAAACAATTCATGGTCGATATCATATGTCCGTGGCAATGACTATGTTGGCGGCATTGTGGGGCGGGTCGACGCAGGCGGCGGTGTGGCAAACAGCGCCGCGCTGAATCCTGCCGTCCTGAAGATAGCCGACGCGGCAGCGAACCACGGGCGTGTAGCGGGCAACAATGTAGGGCTGAGCAACAATATAGCCTTTGTCGGCATGCAGGCCAGATACAACAACACCAACGCCGCCGACCCGACCGTCGGCACGCCTAGGACAATAACAAACAACGCCGCAAACACAGACGGCGCGAACAGAACCAGTGAAAACTTGCGTGAAGGGGGTCAATACCCCGCACAGCTTACGCAACATCCGTGGACATATGCAGCAGGCTTCCTGCCAGGGCTGAATGGGGTGCCGTACGAAATGCCCGCGCACATACGTTCGCAACCAGGGCAGCCAGACCTCTGGTGGTACAACAAAAACCCGGACGCCACCGTCTTTGAGATATGGACTGCCGACGAGCTCGCAGGCCTTTCACAGCTTGTCAACGGGACGCCCGCAATCAACTTCAGCGGCAGGACTATCAACCTTATGGATGATATAAGCCTGTACGATTACAGGTACGATGCCACCCCCAACACGTTCTTCGGAGCCAAAGGCTGGAACCCCATAGGCGTTTTGGCCGCCGCTCCATTCAGAGGCGTTTTTGACGGTGGCGGCTTCACCATATCGCAGATGACTATCAACGACAATGCGAACTACCGTGCCCACAATGGCCTTTTCGGTTATATAGGCACTGGCGGCAAGGTGCAGAACCTAAGCCTCACGGGTGTGTACATCGTCTCCAATGCGACCGCCGCCACCCAGATGAGCGCAGGCGTTATCGCAGGCGTGGTGAATGGTGTAGGGGCTTCGATAACGGACTGCCATGCGGAGGGCGAGATTTATCTTTCCGTAAGCACAAACCAAACCAATCCGCGTGTGGGCGGCATTGTCGGGCAGGTTCAGGCGGCAGCGACCGTGGTGGACTGCACTTCTGACGTCATAGTCAGAGGCGGTCGGTATCTTGGCGGTATAGCAGGCCAGGTCATGGGCCAGAACTCCGCGATAAGGGGTAGCACGGCGACAGGGCCTGTGACAGGCAACACCAATATCGGTGGGGTGGCAGGCTGGCTGAACAACGGCGTCATCGAAAATTCCCAGGCCACTGGCACGGTCACTAGCACCCAGGCCGCAGCGGCCGCAAACTATGTAGGCGGCATAGCCGGGCTTGTTGATGCGGGCGGCAGGGTAGAGACCAGCTTCTTCTCTGGCGTGGTCACAGCGCTTGGCGATGATATCGGAGGAGTGGCGGGCCGCGTCACCGGCGCAGGCTCCACCATACGCTCGTCAGGCTCCACCGGCAACGTGACCGGCAGGAGCAATATAGGCGGCGTAGTAGGCTATGTCGCAGCCGTCGTGGTACAGAACTCCTATTCAACGGGCAGGGTTATGGGTTCTGGCACCGCCGTTGGCGGAGTAGCCGGACAGATAAACGGCGCCGCAGCAAGGGTCAACAATAGCTGGTCTACCTCATATGTCCGAGGCGAAAACAACGTCGGCGGCATAGTGGGGAACAATGCACAAGGCGGCGTTACAAACAGTGCCGCTCTCAATTCGGATGTTCTCAGAATAACAAACACAAACTCAGGCTACGGACGTGTGGTAGGTCTGCAAGGCGGCACAAACCTTTCAGGCAATGTGGCTTTTGGCGGCATGAACATAAGGTACGGAAACACAAATCCGAATGTGGACAACCCGCTGTTCGGCACGCCTAAGACGATAACAACCACAGCCACCATGACGCAAGTGGACGGCGAGACCAGGAACAAGGGCGCGCTGCAATGGGGTCCCGCATACCCAGGCGTTCTCAGGCAAGTGCCGTGGATCTACGAACCTGGCTACCTGCCGGGCATAGTCGAGCCCATAGAAATGCCCGCACACCTTATGCTTTCCCCTGGCGACCCTGACGACGGATGGTACTACCAAAGCCCGACCTCAAACAGCTTTATGATTTACACGGCTGACGAGCTTGCCGGGCTCGCCGTTCTCGTCAACGGCTCGCCCGCCATAAACTTCAGCGGCAGGACTGTCACTCTTATGGCGGACATAGACCTAAGCGACTACGGCCTCGGCGCCTCGGCGTGGAACGGCGGCAGGGGCTGGATACCCATCGGCCGGAACGCGAACGACGCCAATGCGGTGAGTGCCACAAACAGGTTCCAAGGCACATTCAACGGAAACAACAAGATAGTCGCAGGGCTATATATAAATGATACCGCTACAGGCCAAAGGCAGTACAACGGTCTATTTGGCTACGTCACCGGCGGCGGCCGCGTGCGGAATCTCAGAGTAGAGGACGCGAGCATCACATTCAACCATGCCGGGACTGCGCAGCAGCCGGCGTACGGCGGCATAATAGCGGCTTGGCTCGACGGTGCAGGTTCCATGATAGACGGCTGCTATGTCTCGGGCACGATCAATTATAGCGCTGCAACCAACAACGTCCGCGTTGGCGGCGTGGTAGGATATGTCGGCGCAAACGGCAGCATCGAGAACAGCGTATCGGAAGCCGATGTGAACGGCCGCAACTACGTTGGCGGCATAGCGGGTATCATCACCGGCACAAATGCCACCATCAGAGGGAGCCGCGTCACAGGGACGGTAAGCGGCGCGATATCGGATGTCGGCGGCATAGTGGGCCGTATAGATACAGGCGGCAGCGTCGAAAGTTGCTACTTCTCAGGCACAGTCTCAGGTGCGGCGAATGACGTTGGCGGAATAGTCGGCCGTATCACAGGCGCCGGCACGAGCGTCCAGTCAAGCGCCTCGTCGGGCGATGTCAGCGGCGCAGCTAATGTCGGTGGCGTTGCAGGCTATGTCAATACCCCCGCCATTGTCAGAAATGTTTATTCGACCGGCGATGTCACAGGCACGGGCGCTTCAGTCGGCGGCGTGGCAGGGCAGTTGAACGGCGCCACCGCAAGGGTGGAGAACTCATGGTCCATCAGCCGTGTGCAGGGCGCAAACAATGTCGGCGGCATAGCCGGGCAGCTTGCCACAAACGCAGGTGTCGTAAACAGCGCCGCCCTCAACGAGTTTATTATCAAGACCACCGCGACCGAAGCAAACCTTGGGCGCGTCGTAGGGAATATCAGCGGCACTGCGACCACAGGCAATGTGGGCTTTGCCGAGGCGAATGTCACGCACGGTGGCACGCAAAAGAACATCGTCTCCGGCGGCACGCTTGCGGACGGCGAGGACAGAAGCCGTACCACATTGCAAGGCGCAAGCGGGTTCCCGTCGCAGCTCAGGCAGTCTCCGTGGGTCTATGCCATAGGCTTCCTGCCCGGACACGGCGAGGCCTATCCCATGCCCGAACACCTTATGCTTTTCGAGGGCATGCCAGACTCCAGATGGTACCATCAAAATCCAAATGCGAGCCGCTTTATCATAAGCACGGCGGACGAGCTTGCCGGGCTTGCGGAGCTGGTCAACGGGACGCCGAGCATCACCTTCCTCGGCAAGACTATATCCCTTATTGCAGACATCAACCTCTCGTCCTACGGTCTCGGTGCCTCAAGCTGGAACAGTGGCAGGGGATGGATACCAATAGGCACGAACACCCCCGTCGCCGCGAGGTTCCAAGGAACGTTTGAAGGGAACGAAAATGTCATCACAGGCCTGTATATAGACAGCACAGGGGCGGGCCAACGTGCATACAACGGTCTCTTTGGCTATGTCAGCGGCGGCGGCAGGATACACGACCTCACCGTAAGGAACGCAAACATTACATTCAATGCCGGCGGTACATCATACGGCGGCGGCATTGCGGGATATATCGAAGGCGCAGGCTCCGCCATCGAAGGCGGCGGCGCTTCGGGCGCTATCTCATACACCGGCACGAGCGCGGACGCCCGCGTGGGCGGACTTGCAGGGCAGATCGGTGTGGGCGTCGCTATCACCGGCAGCCGTTCTTCGGCAGTGGTAAGCGGCAACTCCAACGTCGGTGGCGTGGCGGGCTATGTCACCGGCACAAACGCCAGGATACTGAACACCAGGGCTACCGGCGCCTCATCCGGCACGGGCAGCTATATCGGCGGCATCGCAGGCTATGTAGGCGCAGGCGGCAGGGTCGAAACGTCCAACGCTTCGGGCGCTGTCAGCGGCGGCTCCGACGTCGGCGGCGTGGCGGGCTATGTCACAGGCGGCAGCAGCGCCGTAAGGACGAGCTACTTCACCGGCACGGCTTCCGGCGCCGGACGCATAGGCGGCATAGCGGGCGGCATAGCGGACGGCGCAGTCATAGAGAACACCTGGGTGGACGGCTCAGTCGCGGCAACGGCGTCTGACGCAGGCGGCGTGGTCGGAAATGTCACCGGCACAGGCAGCAGGGTCAGCAACAGCTGGGCGACGGGCGGCATCCAAGGCACATCGTACGTCGGCGGCATCGCCGGCCAGGTCGGTGCAGGCGGCAGCGTCACAAACAGCGCCGCTCTCAACACGAACGTGAACTCAACAAGCGGCTCCGCGCTTATAGGTCGTGTGGCAGGGAACGCCACAGGGCTTACAAACAATATTGGCTTCAGCCTGATGGATATTTCCAAAGTAACATTGGATCCCAACGAAAGCGGCGCCGACGGGGTGAGCAGAAGCAGGCCGCAGTTGCAGGAAAGCAGCGCCTTCCCATTGCAGCTCAGGATAAACCCATGGGTCTACGCGGCGGGACTCTTGCCAGGCCTCGGCGAGCCGTACTCCCCGATGCCGGAGCATCTCCGCATCGTCCCGGGCGAGCCAAACGACCAATGGTACTATCAAAACACAAATGCGCCTTCATATATTATACGTACGCCAGAGGAGCTTGCCGGGCTTGCCATGCTCGTGAACGATGGCGTCTTCGGCTTCACAGGAAGGACTATCTTCCTCGGCGCAGATATCAACCTCAGCATTTACGGGAGCGGCGCCGCCTGGAACGACGGCAAGGGCTGGATACCCATCGGGACAGCCGCAAATCCTTTCTCGGGCACATTTGCGGGTTCGCTAAGCGGAAACGAATACACGATCACAAATCTGTTTATCAACGCGGATACAGGAGCTTACAACGGCCTGTTCGGCCATATCGCGGACGGCAGGGTGCAAAACCTCAAAGTGGAAGGCGCGAACATCACGCATAACGTGACAGGCACGACATATGCTGGAATTATCGCTGGCCTTGTGACAGGTCCGACAGCCGCCATCACGGGTTCATCGGCATCAGGCGTCATCACTTTCGGCAATAACGCAAACGCGCGCGTCGGCGGCATTGTCGGGCAGCTTCAGGGCGGCGCGGCCATCACGAACACCAGTTCGGCGGCTACGGTCGGCGGCGCCAACCTCAACAATGGCGGCGGTATCGCGGGGTTCGTCACGGGCAGTGGCACAGTCATCAGCGGCAGCGATTCGTCCGGCGCCATCTCAGGCGTGACCGGCATAGGCGGCATAGCAGGGCGGGTCGAGGCTGGCGCCCTTATCGAAAATTGCAATCCCACAGGTTCAGTCACAGGCACGGGCGCTGGCGCCGCCAACACCGTAGGCGGCATAGTGGGCATCATCACCGGGTCTGGCTCGGCCGTGCGTGGCAGCTTCACCAAGATTCCTGTTACGGGCATCAACAATGTAGGCGGGGTGGCAGGGAGGATAGAGGCCGGCGCTTCGGTCGAGGACTCCTACTCCATGGGCGCGGTCAACGGCACAGGCAGCAGCATCGGCGGAGTGGCGGGTCTTGTGACAGGGGCTGGCAGCAGCGTGAAGCACACATGGTCTGCAAGCTCTGTTCAGGGCAACACCTTTGTCGGCGGCATAGTGGGGCAAGTGGCTGCGGGCGGAAGCGTTACGGACAATGTCGCTCTGAACGAAAGGGTCTTTATCGCAAGCGGCGCGACATCGATAGGCCGCGTGTCGGGCAACGGTACAGGGCTCGCAAACAACGGCGCGTTCGCCGACATGGACATCAACACCGTAGTCGTCCCGGGCGCCGCGCTTCCGGACGGCCTTAGCCGGACTGCCGCATCCCTGCGGAACGGCACGGCGTTCCCAGAGCACTTCAGGACAAATGCGCCTTGGGCGTATATGCCGGATTACCTGCCCGGCCTTAGAAACGACATCGTGGTTCCGCCCGACTATCTTGGGCTCTCCTACGAAATAACTCTTGAGGTGTACAAGGACGGCGACCTATGGCCAGACCACAACAGGGACCTCAAGCTTGTGCAGACTTTCAACGAAGGGCTTATCGTAATAATAGAATTGCTTGAGGGCGTGGACATAATGACGGCGGCGGTGCCTGGCGGCTCATGGACGGTCTACGAGGGCGACTACAATACCGGCCTTGTCATAGAGGATGACGGCACCATCGAGCTTCATTATCATACGGCGACGCTTAGCGTAAAGAGGGACGGTATGCCTTGGGCCGACCACGGCAAGGATTTCGAGCTGAGGATGAGCGGCTATGAAAGCATTATGAGGGCGGGCATGACAGATGCTGCGGCGGGCACCGTGGAGGCGGGCGTGTTGAACGGCACTTGGAAAGTCTATGTCGGCGGCGCATACAGCGGCATCGACATCGTGATAAACGACGACGTAGGCAGCGCCGAAATAGATTTCCAAACGGCGTCGCTGAATGTAAATCTAGACGGCAATCCATGGGATGGGCATGGCAAGAGCTTCACGCTGAAGCTCAGCGGCGATGAAAGCGTCGTTTGGCCTATGGTAGGCACGGGCAGCACAGTCAGCGCCGGCGTGGACGGCGGCATATGGAAAGTGTACGAAGGCTCTGTGTACACCGGCATAGATATTGATACAGACAACCCGCCGGGCAGCGCGGATATAGACTACTTCACCATAGGCTTCTCGCTGACCGCAGAGGCTGGCGTCACTGGCTCGATAAGCGCCACCTATGGCGGTGCGCCCATATCGTCCGGCGCCGTGGTTCTGTCGGGCGGCGTGCTCGTCATCACGGCCACGGCATCGAGCGCGACTGCGGACGGTTTCAGGTATGTATGGCATGACGCTATAGAGGACGAGCCGATTAACGGTGACGTCGGTTTCGCGAACAGGCATACGAGGGTAGTGGAAACCACTGTCGGCATCACTTGCACGGTGCGTGGCGTCATAGCGCCCATCATTACGACATCGAGCCTCCCGAACGCCACCGTGGGCGAGGCGTACAGCGAGCTCCTTGCAGCGACGGGCGACGAGCCGATCGAATGGAGCCTCGTAGTAAGCCCGCAGTTCCCGATACCGGCAGGATTGGAGATTTCGGAAGACGGCGAAATCTTTGGAGTGCCGATACAAAATGGAAGGTTCACGTTCACGGTCGCGGCTGAGAACGAAGGCGGCAAGTCGACGCGTGGCGTGACCATCACGGTAGAGAGCGCCGCGATTTCAGGAACGGTGGAAATCACAGGCGACGCCATATACGGAGAGACCCTTACGGCGGTGCCCGACAACATAGTCGGCACGCTTTCATATACCTGGATGATAGCCAACGGCGGCGGGTTCGCGGACACCCCGATAACGACCACGAGCGTGCCCACCTATCAGATAAACGTCGACACGGCCATAGGGCACGGCATATACGTAATCGTTTCCTCGGATGTTTCTCAGGGCACTGTTCGCTCTGCGGCAACTGCGCCTGTCGCAAGAAGAACCTCGCCGCAGACGCCCGACGCCCCGACCATGGCGAGCCGTACAGTGGGCAGCATTGTGCTCAATACGATACAGTATGCGGAGTACAGGATATACACCGGCGCAGGGATGAACGATGATGACGATTGGCAGGACAGCGCATCGTTTATGAATCTCGCACCGAACACCGCATATCTGTTCCAGGCCCGCATCAAGGAAACGGCGGTGCAGGACGGTTCGCCCATAAGCGCCGTCAGCGAACCGATATATACAGACAGGGCATTGCTTACAGGGCAGGTCACCGTCACAGGCTCTTTCGTCTACGGCGAGGGGCTAACGGCTGCGACGGCGGGGCTTGGCACATTGCCGGCAGGCTTGCCGCTCGGAGACCCCTCATATGAATGGCGTAGCTACGCGACGCTGACAGGCGGCACTTTCCAGATCATACACAGCGGTGCCGCGGATGCGGGCGGCGCGGAATACGAGCTTCAGGCAGCGGATGTCGGCAGGTATATCACCGTTGCCGTCACCACGTCTGAGACTTCGGGCGTAAGGGAGACCACCCCCCGCCAATTGGTCGCTCCGAGGACGCTCACGATAACGCAGGGCGGCTACGGCGTCACCAAGGTGTATGACGGCACGAACTCCCCCGGCACGGGCAGCGGCACGCTCGGCGGACTGGACGGCGTTATCAACAACGACGATATAAGCATCGTAGCGGTTCCTGGCAATTACACAGGAGTGGACGTAGGCAGCGCCTATACCGTCACCGCCACGATTTCGCTTGAGGGCACGCCCGCCACCGCTTATGTCCCTGCCTCGCCCACGCTCACCATTACGGGCGCGTCCATTACGCAGCTCGACCTCACCGTGGAACGGGGCACGTACACCGTCACCAAGGAATACGACAGCGATACCACGCCCGGCACAGGAAATGCTGCGCTGCTTATCGTGGACACCATAGTCCCCGCAGACGTGGGCATCGTCACCGTGGCCGATGAACCGGCAGCTTTCACGAGCGCGGCCGTCGGCAACTATACTATAAATGTAGGAATCTCCCTCGCAGGCAATCCTGTCAAGGTCGCAAACTACAATCTTCTGACAACCACGCTGACAGGCGTGCCCGCAAGCATCACCACAAAGAGCGTTACGGTGACGCAGGGCGGCTACAATGTCAGCAAGGTATATGACGGCACGAACGATGCCGGCACGGGCGCAGGCCTGCTCGGAATAACCGGCATAGAGGACGTCACGGTCACCGTCGTGCCCACGCCCCGCGACTTCGGGACAAGCAACGTGGGCAGCACGCATACGGTCACGATTGACCTTGCTCTTGACGGTGCGGGTTCGGGCAACTACTCTCTGACAAACGATACGATAACGCTGACAAACGCCTCCATCACGCAGAGGCCTGTCACCGTCCTCGTAGGCGATTTTGAAGTAAGGAAAGAGTTCGACGGCACGGTGTCGGCGGGCACGGGCGACGAGGCGTTGCTCGATGTCGCTCAAGACGCAGGCGTCGGCATTGTGCAGACGGATGAAAGCTATGTATGGGTAAGCGCCGCGGCGGACAGCTATCCATCGTTGAACAGCGGCAACGTAGGGTCTTATACCGTCAACGTCACGCTCAGCCTTGCGGGAGATTCGGCAAGGATTGCAAACTACGATTTGCAGACGCTTACACTCACAGGGGTTCCGGCGTTTATAGATACGGCAAAACTCGATGTCGAGCACACGGTTCATGTTCAGTACGATGACGTAAGGGATTATACGGAATCGCTTGCGGACTTGCTCCTGGACTATGCCATATCGAGCGACACGCCTTTATTCGGCACCGTTGCCGTGGTTGACAGCTATAACATATTGGCAGGTGTGCCCGTGGTGTCTGGCGGAAACCTCACGTTCGGCATCGCCAACAATCTTGACGACACCTATACAGGCAGGGAAGCCGTAATCACCATTCCTGTGAGCGGGCTTCACAATTACCACGGCGCGGAAATACACGTAATAGTGGCAGTGACCGACAGCGCCCCGCCGGTGATTATGACGGAAAGCCTGCCGGATGCCGCAGTCGGTGCGCCGTACAATGTCACTGGCGTATTGCTCGACGCCATAGGCACCAAGCCCATCACCTGGTCTTTGGTCAGCGGCACGGGTTCGCTTCCCGACGGGCTAATCCTCAACCCCTCGACGGGCATTATCTCCGGCACGCCGACGATGCAGGCCGCAGGCACGTTCAGCTTCACAGTTCGCGCCACCAACCAATACGGTGACCCCGTGCAGTCCGGCTCACATGATATGCCGCTTTCCATTGAACTCAGCATAGCGAAGCTTTCGGGCGACATCACGATAGGCGGCTTCACAGACGCACCGCAATACGGCGACACGCTCACGGTGCAGGGCACGGCCGCCCTCACTTCCGACATAGCGGGCGTGAACATAGGTTCGCTCTCATATCAATGGTATCGCAACGGCACGGCCATAGCGGGCGAAACGGGCGCGACATATACCCTCGGCCCAGATGACATCGACGCCCTTATCACCGTGGATGTCCGTTCCGCGAACACCGATCCCGACTATCCGAGATTGTCCCCCGCCGTCGGCCCCGTGAGCGGAAAGCAATTGTTGTCTACTGATATCGTCGGCAGCGTCAGCGCGGCAGGCAGGACATACAACGGCAACGCAGATGCAACAGGGCTTGCCTTGGCTGATATAGTGAGCGGTCTTGAGATAGAGGACGAGGGCAAGGTATTTATAATTGTGAATGAAGCCGTGTTCGACAACAGGAACGTCGGCAACGGAAAGACGATTACGATAACAGATTGGGAGCTTGACGGCGATGCAAGCGGAGGATATGCGCTTCCCGCCCTCCCGTTCACGCATACGGGCCTTTCCGCGAACATCACGCAGGCGACGCTTACGAGCATAGATGTCACCGCGACAAGCAGGGCGTACAACGGCGATGTCGATGTGGTCGTGAATATCGCGCCGCTAACCGCCGACAACGGCGTGATGTCAAACACCGCAGGGACGCTCGACGATGTGACCCTCGATCTGGTGGACGCCGAGTTCGCAGACCCGAATGTGGCAAACGGCATATCCATTATATATAGTTGGGAACTAGGCGGCACGGACGCCGGCAATTATGAGCCACCTGACGTGACCAACTATCCACGCACGGCGAATATCACAAGGGCGCCGCTGCCGACCCTCCAGAACATTCCCAAGACCGTGCAATACGATGACCATGGGCAGCAGGAAGTGACGGATGCGGAGCTTGCGGCGATAGTGGCGGCACACCTCGCGGCCGGCGACACCCCGGTGTTCACCCTCGGCACGATAACAGGCATAAACGCTTCCCTGATAGCGAGCCATGCGTACACAGGCGGCAGGCTTACGTTCAGCATCGACACCACCCTTTCGTCGGCAGACAGCGGAAGGTCTGTCACCATCCCGATGAACGTGACTGGTTTCAGAAACTACGAAAACGGCATCGTCAATGTCGTGGTGACTATCGCGGACGACGCGCCTCCCACCATTATTATTGAAAACAACAATCTGCAAAGCGGCACGGTGGGGCTTGTCTATGCCCCTGTCGAGCTTCAAGCCAGAGGCACAAGACCCATCACATGGAGCCAATCGTCTGGCAACTTCCCGCCAGGGCTAGTATTGCGTTCGGACGGGACGATAGACGGAACCCCGACTACGGCAGGCGAATTCATTTTCACGGTATTGGCGGAGAATGAATATAGTGGCGGCGCCGGCTATGATTTCGGCGACTTCAGGATCGTGGTGGGCAGGGCGAACCTGAACGGCACGCCTGTGGTAAGCGGCTATACTGGCTCTCCGCAATACGGCGACGAACTGACGGTGACAGGAACGTTTACGCCGAGCGTGGCGGGCGTGAATATAGGCACGGTTACTTATCAATGGCATCGTGGCGGCGTGGAGATAACAGGCGCGACAGGCACGACCTACACCGTTACAGGGGACGATATCGGGAGCACGATTCACGTCACCGTCACCGCCGAGAACACTAACGGCACATTGACATCCGCTCCGACGCTCGCCGCGACGCCTAGGGCGGTAAGCGTGACGCAAGGCGACGATTACACCCTTACCAAGCCCTTTGACGGTGATGCCACGGCGACCACGGACCATGAGGTCGGCGCGCCGGTGGCGACGGGACTGCTTTCGGCGGACATATATAATGAAGTAAACAATACGGGCGGCGTCAGGGTCGTTACCGCGCCGGTGTCGTTCAGCGGCTCAAACGTGGGCACGCATACAGCCCTTGTAAACCTTTCGCTTGACGGAAACGGCGAAGGGCTTTACAGGCTCGGCGCTATGGCGGGCGGCGTTTTCACCCCGCAGACCTCTCTTACGGTCACAGGCGCCACCATCACGGCGGGAACGCTTGAGCTTGACGAAACAGCTGATACGCATTACGAAGCCGAGCGGAATCCGTCCGAGCGGCCACGCACCATCGATCTGGCGCAGCTATTCGCGATAAGCGATTATGCGGTAAGCGGCGACAATCCTGTCTATGTGCTCGTGCCGGATGGAATCGACGACCCGCAGAACATACTTGCGAGCGGAACGGCGGTAAGCTCTGTCGGCGTGCTTTCGTTTGATGTTGCGTCTGGCTTGACGGCTTCAAGCATCGGCGACACGGCTGACATCGCAGTGGCGGTCACCGGCCTCAACAACCACAGCGCCGTGACACTGACCCTTACCATAAGGCTTGTCGACGACGCGCCGCCGTATATAGTGACGTCATCCCTGCCTGCGGGCATAGTTGGGGCGCCGTACGATTCGACAGGCGTGCAGCTTGTCGCGACCGGCACTCGGCCCATCACCTGGGGCGTTTCAAGTGGCGCGCTTCCGGTAGGGCTTTCGCTCGACGCGGCCACAGGCCTTATATCTGGCACGCCTACATCGCAAACTGCAGGGCCTTACACATTCACGATAATGGCGACAGGCAGGGCGGGTACGCCGCAGGCAGCTACGCACACGAGGAGCTTCACTATAGACATAAGCGCGTCCGCGCTCGAAGGCGAGATAAGCATTGACGGCGATGCCGTATACGGCGGGATCCTGACCATAGTGGAGGATGTGCCTGTAGGGCCTGCCGACCCCGGCGTGGTTCCGGGCACAATTACGTATACTTGGTACCGTGGCGGTGTGGCGATAAGCGGTGCGACCGGCGCGACCTACACCCTCGGCGCTGAGGATATAGACTCGGCAATCCATGTGGTCATCACCGCTGCGAACTGCACAGGCTCCGTAGCGGCCTCTGCGGTCGGCCCCGTGGCGCGCAGGCAGCTTGCGCCTACAGACATAAGCGTAAGCATAGAGCCGAGCAAGGTCTACGACGGCGACATCGACGCCACATCCATGGTGGAGGCGACGATAGCGACCGGCCTGCTTACAGACGATATCGGCAACGTCACCATTGAGATTATCGAAGCGGAGTTTGCGAATGCGAATGCCGGCGCGGACAAGCCCGTCACCATCGTGGAATGGGAGCTTGACGGCTCTGCCGCGGACTGCTACATACTGCCGTCACTGACCGACGCCAACGCGCACTTCGGTCTGTCGGCCGAGATCGAAAAGGCGACAGTGGCGCCCATAGAGCACGGGCCGATAGAAATACATTACCAAGACAGCGGCACGCGGCAGCTCGTGGCCCTTGCGTCCTTGGTAAGCGAGTATGCGGCGACAGGCGGCACCGCAGCTTATGCTCCTGGCGCCCCGACCGGCGACCCTGTGATAGTGGTGACCGGGCCTGTGCCCCAACCGCCTTCTATGACGAACACCAGCGATTTAAGGTTCAATATAATAGCAGGACTTGTCGAGCCGGATAACATAGGAAATACGGCCACCATACCCGTGACGGTAAGCGGCTTCACGAATTACGAGAACATAGCGATAAACGTCGTTGTGGAGATTGTCGACAGGGCGCCGGCCGCCATCACCACGACCTCGCCGCTTCCGGCCGCATGGGTAGGGGCGGATTACGAGGTGCAGCTTGAGGCGACGGGTACGCAACCAATCACATGGAATCACATTGGCGGCAATCTTCCGCCTGGCTTCTCTCTTGGTTCGGACGGCAATGTCTCTGGCGCTCCTGTTCCAGGCACGTCCATGCCCCCATATACATGGACTTACGCTTTTAATGTGTCTGCATACAATATTTACAACACCTTGCCAAGCATGACTTCATTCACCATCGCGGTAAGCATGGCCGCCCTTGCCGGCGCCATCACGATAGAGCACGGCCGCTCCGGTGCGCCCCAGTACGGCGACGAGCTGGGCATAGGCGGGCTTGACGCCTTGCGTGCCGTCGCCAGCCCTGGCGGTCAGACCATACCAGGCGTGGACCTCACCGACCGCGCCTACCAATGGTACAGGGGCGGCGTGGCCATACCGGGCGCGACCGGCACGACCTACACCCTGACGGGCGACGACATAGGGGA